>Ga0209427_10000372_pt1 | contig 47086 bp, 53 predicted proteins | sample DeeMarSWOR136_30_FD_187465 | JGI IMG/M metagenome (GOLD analysis project Ga0209427, IMG submission 187465) | Marine sediment microbial communities from White Oak River estuary, North Carolina - WOR-1-36_30 (SPAdes) (version 2) | ecosystem: Environmental > Aquatic > Marine > Intertidal zone >...
ACAATTCCGCAGCTCGATGTGAACTTAGCTCTTCTGGATGCCCTCCATCATTATGGCTATTCTGGACAAAAGGCAGTGACTGCTCACAGCAGCGGCGATGCGGAGATCCTGAGGGAATCAGGAGCGGACTTGATCCTCTCTCCGTTCGCTGATGCAGCCAAAGAGGCAGCGGATTTAGTGATTGGAGTAGAATCCGAAGGAAATCAACGAAAGGCATAGACATGATGAACAACTTAATGTCGAAATTCCATGAGGATGTATCCATCGTTCTGTGCGGTGAGGCCGGTCAAGGGATTCAAACGGTCGAACACATTCTGACACAAACATTGAAACTCTCGGGGTATCATGTCTTCTCTACGGAAGAATATATGTCCCGGATCCGTGGGGGAAGTAATTCAACGCTGGTGCGTGTCTCTTCAAACAGGGTGTCAGCGCCCGTGGACCGAATCGATTTGCTGGTCCCATTCAGTCCAGGCGCCATCCGTCACGTTCAGAAAAGAATTTCGCCCAAGACGGTCCTCCTGGGAGAAAAGAAACTTTATGGAAAGGAATATCAGGGGGAGAGGGCGATCGATGTCCCTCTGTCCGAAATCGCCCAAGAGATAGGAGGACCCATCTATTCGAATACCGTCGCCGTGGCTTTGCTCGCGGGTCTTCTCAAGGTGGAAAAGGAAGTTCTCGACAGGTACCTCAAACACCATTTTGCTGGAAAGGATGACACCATCGTCCAGAAGAACCTCGAGGCGGCGAAAAGAGGATACGGGGTGAGCGATGATTTGCTGAAAAATGGCACACTTCAGATCGATCTCATCAAACACCATGAAATAAAAGATGAAATCCTGATCGACGGCGTAGAGGCCTTGGCCATGGGCACCATCGCCGGAGGATGTAACTTTCTCTCCTTCTATCCCATGTCTCCCTCGACGGCTGTCGCCGTGCTGCTTTCACAACAGTCGAAGGATTTTGGAATCATTGTTGAACAGGCAGAAGATGAAATCAGCGCCATGAACATGGTGATCGGGGCATGGTATGCAGGAGCAAGAGGTTTGGCCTCCACCTCGGGTGGCGGCTTTGCCCTCATGGTGGAAGGACTCAGTCTTGCTGGAATGATCGAGTCTCCTCTGGTAGTCCACATCGGTCAGCGGCCAGGTCCGGCAACAGGACTGCCCACGAGGACAGAACAGGGGGAACTCCTCTTTGCTCTCTGCGCGGGTCACGGAGAATTTCCGAGGATCATCCTTGCTCCTGGAACCATCGAGGACTGTTTCTATTCAGCTCAGAGAGCTTTTGACCTCGCGGACAAATATCAAGTTCCCGTTTTCATTCTGACGGATCAATACCTTCTGGAGTCGCACTATAACATTCCCTCCCTTGATCCAACGCGAATCCCATTAGAAAAATATTTTGTCGAAACGAAGCCTGAGTATAAGCGATACCAACTGACCGAGGCCGGACTCTCTCCTCGGGGGGTTCCCGGGTTCGGGAAGGGGCTCGTGGTGCTTGACAGCGATGAGCACGACGAGGAGGGCCATATTACGGAGGATCTTGATGTGAGGACCAAGATGGTCAATAAGCGATTTAAGAAATTGGATCTCATTAAGAAGGAGGCGATTCCTCCTGAGCTCGTCGGGCCCGAGAATTACAAGACATTGATCGTTGGGTGGGGATCAACGTATCAAGCGATCAGCGAGGCCCTTGGAAGATTGGCCACAAAGGATGTTGCCTTCCTCCATTTCAAACAGGTCTATCCTTTGCATTCGGACACAATCACCTACATTAAAAGGGCTAAGAAAACAGTGATCATCGAGAATAACGGAACTGCTCAATTTGGCCAGCTCATCCGGCTTCAGTTAGGACTTGACATGGATCGAAAAATACTTAGATATAATGGGTTGCCTTTTTCTGTTGAGGAACTGGAAACCCAGTTGAAGTCCATTTTGGATTAGGAGGCGAAGCAGATGGATACGAAATGGTTCGACATGGGGGAGATCGATATTGCATGGTGTCCGGGGTGCGGCAATTTTGCCATACTCAATGCTTTGAAACAGGCGCTGTCGGAACTGGAGATAAGACCTGAAAGGCTCGTGGTCGTTTCCGGCATCGGTCAGGCGGCCAAGGCACCGCACTACTACAAATGCAACCTTTTCAATGGATTGCACGGGCGATCCTTGCCTGTGGCAACCGCCATCAAAGCGGCAAATCCCGAATTGATCGTCATCGACGAGAGTGGTGACGGCTGCATGTATGGCGAAGGAGGGAATCACTTCATCCACGCCATCCGGAGAAACCCGGACGTTACCAACCTTGTACACAACAACATGGTTTATGGTTTGACAAAAGGGCAGGCCTCACCAACGAGTCTGCTGGGATTCAAAACCCCTGTTCAACGGGAAGGAGTCTTCTCCGAGGCCTTTAATCCCCTCACCCTCGCGATCAGTCTGGGAGCCTCCTTTGTTGCAAGAGCCTTCGCAGGCGATGTCAGCCAAACGAGGGACATCATCAAGAAGGCGATTTCTCATAAAGGGTATGCCTTGGTTGATCTCCTTCAACCCTGCGTTACCTACAACAAACTGAATACGTACCAGTGGTTCAAGGCAAATACATATTATCTCGATCCATCTTACGATCCTCATGACCGGACGGAAGCCTTCAAAAGGGCGTCAGAGTCGGAAAAACTACCACTGGGCATCTTCTACCTAAATCCAAAGTCCACCTTCGAAGACAAATTGAATGTCTATCAGGAGAGCAAGGATCCTCTGTACAAAAGAAGCCCGGACCTAAAGAAGCTATCTAAATTGATTCATTCAAGGAGAGGCATTTGAGGCCATTCCTTTCTCGAAAACAATTCCCATTGAAGAGCAAGCGATTTTTTTTAACCCTTCACAGGACTCCTGTCAGTTTCCTCTCCAAGAGATCTAATTCAGAGGGATTCTATTTGCCCGGATCTTGTGAACCTTTTCCATGAAAGGCTCGTCTCACCAGGAAAAAACCCACCGATAGGGAAATGATAATGGCTGCAATTCCCAAAAGAGAAAGGCTTGAAATCTCTTTGACATCAAGGATGATGACCTTGCGTCCAATAGCGATCAAAGCGACGGCAAAAACAACTTCCACATGGACTTCATTCTCGGTGAGATAAGTCTTGAGGGTAGTGACCAGTTCGATCCCGAGTAAGACAAGCAAAAAAAGGCCAAAAATATCGAGCAACTCATTGATATCGAGCAAAATGACAGGAGGCGTAATGATATCCTTGATGATGAGCCAGGCTAAGTCTACGGTAGCGAGAAGGACCGTCAAGACCATCATGACGACCAAAGCGGTTACGATCCACCGTTCGAACTTCTCTAAGAATGTCAGCATTGGCCTTCCCTCCAAGATCTCTTAGATTCTTTCTTGCTTCATGGCCCTTTGATGAATGGCACTGTTCATTATTATAGATTCAAATATCGATTTTTCAAATATTCTTTTATGAGGCGCCAAAACGAATCTTGGAAATCTAACAGCCTGAAACAGATTCGGTCTTTGATGGGCGCTTTGTGTAGGGAGATAAGAATAGGCGGATCAAAATACGGTTTTTTTGTTCGAAATATAGCTGACGAGGGTTATTGACTTTTCAAGATATCGTGATTATTTTTTACTTTTAATTTCATCTGTTCAATTTTGATCAAGCTATTCGAATAGTTGGCTTGCGGGATTAAACAGTGTATCGCATCGCCCTTAAAATGCTGGTCGGTGACCGTGGCAAATACCTTGGAATCATCATGGGGCTGACCTTCGCTTCGCTGCTCATCACCCAGCAATCGTCGATTTTCACCGGGTTGATGACCCGTACCTACGGCGCGATCACCGATCTTTCTCAGCCCGATATCTGGGTCATGGATCCCAAGGTCCTATTCATCGATGATATCAAGCCCCTCCAGGATACGGAACTATTTCGCGTCCGCGGCGTGGAGGGGGTTGATTGGGCGGTTCCCCTTTACAAGGGTCTCCTGAAAGCCCGATTGGATGACGGTAATTTCCAAATTTGTAACATCTTTGGCCTCGACGATGCCACGCTCATCGGGGGACCCCCGCAGATGATCCAAGGAAACCTGAGCGACCTTCGCCGACAGGACGCGATTATTGTCAATGACGTCGGAGCCAAAACTCGACTGGCCAAGCGGCCCAAGGAACGAGGTGGCAAACCCATTCCCCTCCAGATCGGTGATACGTTGGAGATCAATGACCGCCGCGCCGTAGTTGTAGGGATCTGCAAGGTGTCCAGAACTTTTCAGTCACAACCTGTGATTTACACCACCTACAGCCGGGCGACCCTATTCGCCCCCCGGGAGCGAAAGCTCCTCTCTTTTGTCCTGGTCAAGGCAAGACAGGGGGAAGATCTTAAGGCACTGTGCGGTCGGATCAAGCGAACCACAGGATTGGCGGCGTATACAGCACAGGAATTCAAAGACCTCACCTATAACTATTACATGAAATACACTGGAATCCCGATCAATTTCGGGATTGCCGTAGCGCTGGGGTTTATCATCGGAACCGCCATCGCGGGTCAAACATTTTATAGCTTCACCCTGGAGAACCTGCGTTATTTCGGAACCCTCAAGGCCATGGGAGCGACAAACGGAATTCTTCTGCGCATGATTCTGTTACAGGCTCTAATGGTTGGCGCACTGGGCTATGGCCTTGGCGTTGGCGGGGCTTCTCTTTTTGGGTATTTGTTGCGAGGAACGGAACTCTCCTTCCGTTTGACCCGGGAGCTTCTCTACGTGTCTGCGGGAGCAATTATGATCATTATCATCTTCTCCGCCTTGATCAGTATCCACAAGGTGATGCGCCTCGAGCCGGCCATTGTGTTTAAAGCGTAGCGACGACCATGTCAACGAATGGAATTGCAGTTTATTGCAAAGGAGTAACGAAAACCTACATCACCGGGCCCACAGAGGTTCTGGCCCTTCGGGGCGTTGATCTGGACGTGCGCATGGGAGAGTTGCTCATGTTGGTGGGACCCTCGGGCTGCGGCAAGACGACTCTCATCTCTGTGATCGCGGGTATTTTGGACCATGACGGGGGGGAGTGCCTCGTCTTTGAGCAGAATGTCCGGGCCATGGGCCAAACACAGAAAACGCGTTACCGTGGAGTCAATATTGGATTTGTTTTCCAGGCCTACAATTTGATCCCTACCCTCTCGACGATCGAGAATGTCGCGATTCCCCTGTTGATCCTGGGAAGAACTCGCTCGGAAGCTCATTCCCGTGCGAGGCAGATGCTTTCCCGTGTGGGCCTAGAGGATAAACTAAATGTCCTCCCTTCGCAGCTTTCTGGAGGACAGCAGCAGCGGGTGGCTATTGCCAGGGCCCTGGTGCACAGTCCAAAGCTCATCGTGTGCGACGAACCGACGAGCGCCCTGGATGCTGACACCGGTCGGCTGGTCATGCAGGTTCTTCGACAAACCGCTCTTTCGGAGGACCGATCTCTCATCATCGTTACCCATGATAATCGTATCTTCAATTTTGCGGACCGCATCGCGCGTATGGATGACGGAAGGATTGTCCTGGTTGAACCACAGGTGGCCCATCCATAGGGAGGTCTCATGATTCGCAAATACCTACTTCCAGTTCTTGCGATTGCCGGCCTTGCTTTCGCGATCTGGACGGCGATCCAGGGAGCCAAAACGCAGCCTCCTGCCAAACCAGTATCGGATCCACCCCGCTCCCCTTTTGCAAACAAGATCTCGGGATCCGGAATCGTCGAGGCAAGCACCCGCAATATTTCCATCGGTTCCCATGTTGCCGGAATTGTGGTCAAGGTCTTTATAACAGTGGGGCAAAGAGTAAAGCCTGGAGATCCCCTGTTTGTCCTGGACGACCGAAAACAGCAGGCAGACCTCGTGGTCAAAAAAGCTGCCCTTGCAGAAGCCAGGGCAAGGTTGGCCAGACTGAAACAGGCCCCGCGCGTCGAGGACCTGCCCCCAGCCCACGCCAAAGTCGAAGAAGCCGAAGCGATTCTCGCAGAAGCGCGACACCAACTTCAGCTTGCTGAGAAGTTAAAAGACGCCCGGGCCATTGCCATCGACGATGTGAATAAGCGGCGATTCGCGGTCGAAGCTGCCGAAGCAAGGCTGGCTCAGGCTAAAGCTGACCTCAAGCTGCTTGAGGCTGGATCCTGGAAGGCGGACATCGAAGTGGCCACGGCGACAGTTGCTTCTGCCGAAGCGGAAGTGGAGGGGGCGCAAGTAGAGATCGGTCGTCTCACAGTACGGGCACCGGTCGAAGGTGATATTCTCCAGGTCAATGTCCGTCCTGGTGAGTTCGCTCCCAGCGGCGCAACAGCAGTCCCTTTGATCCTCCTGGGGAACCTGGATAAACTCCATGTCCGCGTGGACATCGATGAGAATGATGCCTGGCGCTTTCGGCGAGAGGCTCCAGCAGTGGCTTCCATCCGGGGAAACCCTCAGTTCAAGACAGACCTGACTTTCGAATACGTGGAAGCCTACGTTGTCCCGAAGCGTTCTCTTACCGGGGAGAGCACCGAAAGGGTGGACACCCGTGTGATGCAAGCAGTCTACAGCTTCAAGCGGGGCAAACTGCCGATTTATCCGGGACAGCTCATGGATGTATATATCGATGACCGGGCGCCTCGCCCTGACCAGCCTGCACCGGCAGTCAAGAAAGAAAGCAAAAAATGAAAAGAACCGAGCTCATTCTTCTCACTCTCCTGCGCCTCATGACGGGCTGTGCCCGGGTGGGGGGTTGCAAGATCTGGGGAGCATTTTTTATGGAATTGTCAGGCCCGAGGTTCAAGGCGACATAGCTGAGACGTTGAACAGATATTTACACCGTTTTTGGTTGCACCCCTTGCCCTTTACGACTTCCGACTTACGGTAGTGAAAGGCTGGAGGAACAAGAAGATGGGAATTCAGATCGGAGACAAGGCACCTGATTTCAAAGCCCAGGCCTATTACAGTGGAACGACGCGGGAAATTCAGCTTTCTAATTACCGGGGGCAATGGGTTGCGCTTCTTTTTTATCCCGCGGATTTCACTTATGTCTGACCGACCGAGATGGCGGCAGTTGCCGTCAAGTATCCTGCCTTCCAAGAGTTAGGGACCGAGGTGTTAGTCGCGAGCGTTGATTCGGTGACCACCCATAGAGAGTGGCACGAAAGGGAATTGTCCCGGATGGTGGAGGGTGGAGCTCGCTATCCCATGATCTCCGATCCGGACGGAAAAATCGGCCATCTCTTTGGAGTGTATGATGCTAACACTGGTTCGGATCTTCGCAGTCATTTCTTGATTGATCCCCACGGAGTGATCCAGGCAATGGAAATCCTTGCCGCACCCATCGGACGCAACGTTGCTGAAATCCTGCGGCAATTGAGAGCCCTGCAACACCACCAGGCAACAGGAGAGTTCATGCCCTGCGGCTGGGAACCAGGAAAACCAACTCTGGCTGAAGGGGATACCTCCTCAATCTCCGGGAAGGTTTGGGAAATTTGGAAGCCCAGAAATGCGTTTTGACTAACGGTCGAAAAATTACCCATGACCTTGAACTTTCTCCGATGGGAGTTGCAATTTGATCTCGGGGCTCGACAGGTGTGATTCATTCGGAAGGGGCGGCTGCTTGAAAAGGGACATTTGTCGGCAAACCCATTACCTGTGAGGGTTACGTCGAACTCACTGGGTATGCTGAAAGTTTAAGGTGGACTCTTTTGATAAAGAGGGATGATTCTGTCTCTCGATTATTTTAATGGCATGGGGTTACAGAGATTCTTCTCTGAATCAGCGACCCTTCCACAATTGAAACAGATATGTTTAGGATTTTTTGTGATGGCTTTGATCTCCTCAAATTTTTCATTACTCGCCAGAACGCAAATATGCCCCGTGTGATCTCCTTTGCAAGTCTTCTCTGCCATGAGCTCCTCCTTTGGAATTCTTTTTTCAAAATAACCTTAGAATGAGAAAAAGTCAAAGGCTTGTTCAATATGAAATCCTATGATATGTGTTTCAGTATGAACGAAAATTGGGATGTCATTGTCATCGGTGCGGGAATGGGTGGGCTCACTGCGGCAGCCCATTTAATCAAGGCAGGTCTTAGAGTCTTGGTTCTAGACAGAAACCCCCATCCGGGGGGAACGGCCTATGTCTATCACCGGAAGGGATTTACTTTTCCCATGGGACCCCTTGGGTTCAGCCATCCAGGCCTTGTCCAAAACACCCTCAAAGATCTTGGGGTTGGAGAAGATCTCAAATTTTCTCGGGTTCACTATCGAATAAGAGCATTTGATCTGGATCTCTCCCTGTCACTTCCCTTCGCAGATATGGTGAGTGAATTGTCAAAACTCTTCCCCACCGATGCCGGGGGGGTGAAACATTTTTTTGTAGGTATGAATGAATGGATCACCAAACAAAAGCCTGATCCGGAACGACACGATCTCAATCAAACAGATGACCTGTCCGCCTCAGCGTATCTTCAGAATCTCATCAAAGACGGGAGACTGAGACGCATTCTGGGAAGCATTGGCACAAGGGAACCTTACAGTGGCCTGCCCCTCCTTGCAGCCATGTGGAATCTCATGAGCCATGAAGGCATATGGTTTCCAGAGGAAGGGATGCAGTCTTTTTGTGAGAGGTTAGTCAAAGCAGTGGTTGGCCAGAATGAAAAGAGTGGTGAGATTCGATTGAACAAAGATGTTGCCAAGATTCGAGTGGACCAGAGGAAAGTCTTGGGGGTAACGCTCAAGAATGGAACTCAGTTGGACGCCTCATCTGTCATTTCGAATGCCGACTATAAAACAGCTTTCCTCAAACTGATGGACCCCAAGAGGATTCCTCCTGAGTGGGTTGACGCCATATCCAGTGCCCGGCAAACAGGCTCTGTTTTCCAGGTCTGTCTTGGAGTGGATACAGGGAGAGCAGATCTATCAACATTTAAAAAGGCAAGTCGGCTCATTTATAGAAAGAATGGGGAGAATGACCTGGAACGAGAGACCCTCGACTGGGACGTTCAAGAGATTAACCCCGAAACTCTTGGGAGCCAGGAGCTCGAAGTGAGCCTTTGGGGGAAAGATTGGGGGATGGTCTCCTCTGAAGAGAGAGCAGTCATTGTGATACGGGCTGAAGCGGAATACGAGCACTTTGCCAAATACCGATTGGGTTGGAGGAAGAGGTCTCCAGAGTATCAAGATTACAAAACCCGACTTGCTCAAGCCCTGATTCGGGAAATCGATCACATCCTCCCAGGCCTTGAAAAAGCGATCATCGTGATGGATGTGGCCACGCCTCTCACATTTGAGGATCAAGGGGGGAGAAGTGGAGGAGCAGTGGCTGGATGGTCATGGGATTATGAAGATTTTTGTGATGACCAACCCAAGGAACTTATTAGGACTCCCATCAAAGGTCTGTATATGGCCGGATACCAGGCCTTCTCAGCCCTTTTTTTAGGGGGAGTGCCCACAGCCATGGAGAGCGGAAAACGGGCGGCAAAAGCTGTCCTCAAGGGAATGGGGCCCATTGAAAAAATCTCGATCCCGGGAGTGAAGCCAAGCGGAGGAGGATAAAATAAAAATCCCCTTTGCCTTTTGAAGAGGCAAAGGGGATTGAGTGGCCAATCAAGTCTTCAGACTTGTGATTTTCGGACGAGACTCTATTGGCTCAAAGGGGCCCCTCCTTTCTTAAGAGGGAACCCGAATCGCTCCTTAACAAGAAGCTTTGCACTTGCACATACCAGAGAATTTCTTAGTTACTTTCTTGATCGTCATTCTCTTCACCTCCTTTCAATACCCCTCGGGAATAACATTGATAAAGATCCGGCTGAAAAACATCCCCTTGGAGTTTAGCTCTAAAACGGCATCCGCCCCTGCATTCCTCAATCTCGGAGCAGTGACACGTCAGTTCTTTCAATTGGATTCTGGGAATTCGGTCCCAACAAACCCTGAGCCCTTCATCTATGGATCCAACTGGTTCCTGACTGAAGAGCCCGCACTTTACCACACGACTATTTGGAAGTATAGCACAAAGATGGGCCCCACAGGTAGCATTTTTTTCTGAGCTGTGAAGCCCTCCCCCATAGCCATATCTCAGAAAAGGCCCTGCCTCAAGAGGCGAAACCAAAAAGTCCTTGTTCTCCTCCATTCTCCCAGCAATACATGGGATATCCACGTTCCACTCCGCAATATTCTTGGATTGAATCAATGATGCCAACTTGTCGAACTCTTTAAGGTTTTTCCCGTGAATCATCGTGGCAACGGAAACCCGGATATCGGCTTCCTGAAGCTGGTCGATCGCCTGCAGAGTCTTATCAAAGGTTCCTTCTCCCCGGATAGATTCATGACCTTCCTTCATTCCGTCCAGACTAACTTGAACCTCATGGACACGAAGCTTTTTCGCAGTTTCTTTGGTAATCAGCGTGCCGTTAGAAAGCAAGACGGAACGAAATGGGTATTCCCTCAGAATCTCATTGATCTCCCAGAAATGAGGATGAAGCAGGGGTTCTCCCCCTGAGAGAAGAAGCCTTAGACCTTGAATCTCTTCGAATTCATTTAATACTTTGAAAATTTTTTCAAGAGAGAGAGCTTGATGGAAACCGTCTCCGATATAGCAGTGGCGGCAGCGGAGATTGCAGCGGTCGGTTATCTGGAATTCGAGATACCGAAGAGAGGGAATGGGTGAAGGATGGGGAATTTTGTTTCTCTTGGCTGGAGTTTCTGAGAGGACGATAAGATTTTCAGAGAGACAGTATTGAATAAACTCTTCGTCTTCTTTCCTTACGGAGACACGTTCGCCCTGAGAGCATTTCAGAAGAAATTGATAGGCCTCTTCCCCCAGTTCATAGAGCTCATCATTTTCAATGTCATACAGGTACGGTTCTTCGAGCCTCTTCAGCGAGCAGTGGGAGGCAATCGTGAAGAACTTATTTCCGTAGGACATCTTCAATCTCTTCTGGAGTAACGGCTCCTTTATCGAGGAGGCCTTTTAGGATTTTATAGGCGCCGCACTCCAAATCCTTTTCAGACTCTTTGTAGAAGTCACAATGCTTGCAGATAAGATCGATGAGGGATTCTTTATCCAGTGCCATTTTGAAACCTCGTACATTATTTATAATCTTTAAAAGGCCATAATTCAAGGCAATCAATCCTTTGGACAATTGGAGTTAAAATGATTACAATAAAATGTCATGAATAAGCCAAGTCCCCGTTCTTTCCTTACGAATCTCAGAGTCGATATGCCATGGCCGAAAAAATTTTGGCTTCTTCTTAGAAATAACTGGATCAAAATAAGGCATTTTCAATCCTGCTGCGGCCATCCTGGTGAGCCAGGTTGCTGACAGACAGAAGAGAGAAGGCCTCGGTGAGGCCGAAACGACGATGAATAGTTATAAGAAATGGTCTGAGCGCGAATACAGCAAGGCCCAACGAATGGTGGCTGTGATTTTTGGAGGAATTGTTTTCTGGATCATCATTCCCTTTCTCATTGTAGTTGGTTTTACCTTCATTGATCCACGGCTCACCCTACCAAGATTTTTTTACGGATGGATGAATATCCTCATGGCCCTGGGTTTGATGGCTACCGGCTGGCTTTTCGCGAATTGGACTGTGAAGGTCCAGTTTTCTTTGGGAAGGGGAACTCCCATCCCTCTGATGGCTACTCAAAAACTGGTTGTCAAAAGACCCTACACCTACTGTCGAAACCCGATGACCTTGGGGACCACGGCCTTTTATCTTGGGATCGCCATAGGGACGGGCTCCCTTTCCGCACTGGGTTTGTCCCTCATCTATCCCGTTGCGATCCTAATCTATATCAAACTCTTTGAAGAAAGGGAGTTAGAGGAAAGATTCGGTGTTGAATATCTGGAGTATAAGCAAAGAACGCCCTTTCTCATACCTCGTTTTCGAAATTAGGAGAGAGTCGAGCCATGGAAAAGATAAAACTTGGGATCAGCACCTGTTTGCTGGGAGAAAACGTCCGTTATGACGGAGGACACAAGCTGGACCGCTTTCTCACCGACACACTAGGACAATATGTGGAGTATGTTCCCGTGTGTCCTGAGGTTGAATGCGGTCTTCCCATTCCAAGGGAGTCTATGCATCTGGAGGGAGATCCAGAATCTCCCCGGTTGGTCACTTTACGGACAAAGCAGGATATGACGGAACGCATGGTCAACTGGGCGAAGAAACGCGTTGTTGAGCTTGAGAAAGAGGGGCTTTGTGGCTTTATTTTCAAGAGCGATTCCCCTAGCAGTGGCATGGAGCGGGTCAGGGTCTATAATGAAAAAGGAATGCCTGTCAAAAAGGGAGTAGGCATGTTTGCAAGAGTATTCATGGAACACTTTCCACTCCTTCCCGTGGAGGACGAGGGCCGCCTCCATGATCCAAAACTCCGGGAAAATTTTGTTGAGCGCATCTTCACATTGAAGCGCTGGCGAGAAGTCTTGGGTAAAAAGGAGAACCGCGGAAATCTGGTCGACTTTCATACGCGCCATAAATTGCTGATCCTTTCCCACAGCCCAAAACACAGCCAGTTAACGGGAAAGATCGTGGCCAGAGCCAAGGATATTCCATTGAAGGAGCTCCATCGGCAATACCAGAACATCCTCATGGAAGCCCTTCAGTTCAAGACCACCCCAAAGAAAAATGCTAACGTCCTCATGCATATGATGGGCTATTTTAAAGAACAACTTTCTTCTGACGAAAAAAAGGAATTGTTAGAAGTGATTGATCACTACCGGCAGGAGTACATTCCTTTGATTGTTCCGATGACTGTCATCAATCATTACGTTCGAAAATATAATCAGCCTTACCTCAAACAACAGGTCTATTTAAACCCCCACCCCTTGGAACTTCAATTACGAAACCACGTCTGAGAAACAACGAGCAGTAGACACATGGATCTGACCAAATATAACTTTCCTTTACATTTGAGGGAATTTACTAAATTCACGGACGGACCCCTTTCGCTTTTGTTCTGGAAACTCGGGGGTACAATCAGTTACCTTATGGACAGAAGGGGTAAAAAATGTTAGAAGCTGAATTTAGAAGAGCTGATTCCAAAAAAACTGAATTTCGTCTATTCATTGTTAACGAAGTATTCTAAAGCATAGGAACTTACTCATGAGAATAAGAGTTTTTGTTTTCGATGATGATCAGACTATTCGTTCTATCCTCTGGCGCCTTCTTGATGGCCGTGGATACGAAGTCTTCACGTTTCCTGATCCCGCCTTCTGTCCCCTGCATCTTGCAACCGGGTGTCCATGCCCAGAGGATCAGGCTTGTGCGGATATCATCATCTCAGATATCAATATGCCCAACGTCACCGGGTTGGAATTTGTCGAGAACCAGATGAAGAAAGGCTGCAAGGTCAAAAACGTGGCACTGATGTCGGGTGCGTGGTCAGATTCCGATTTGGAATACGCCCGCAGACTAGGTTGCCAGGCATTGCACAAGCCCTTCACCCTCGAAGAAATCAACACATGGCTTGATGTGTGTGAGAAAAAGATTGACCCCAATAGAGTGTTGTCGGATTGGTTTCAGAGAGGAACCCATCCATCGGTGACAGACGAGCCTGCCTAGCCACTGGTTGCGGTGGAACGGGGCAAACAGCGCAATCGAACCCTTGGTTATTAGGAAACAGCCCTTGAAAAAACCTTAACGATTATGTGAAAATGTGTGGACGATGGATACCAAGAACGATGAATCAGGCAAGAAAATTCCCCGGCCGGCCTGTTTCGGCGATGAGGTGAAATTCGTTGCTTATATGGAGAATCAGGTAGGTGACTCAGAATGCGCCCGCTGTCCCAGTGAGAGCGACTGCGGGGAATACATCCTCGTAAAATGTTCCTGGGAGTCGATCTTCTGACTGGACAAAGGCTATTTTTCGTTACCCTTTCTTCGCTGTCTCCAATCCCGTTGCCTCTGTTCGATGACACCATTCGATCATGAAAGATCATTTTAGGAAACTTTTTGTCCGCGATAAGCATGTTTGCCCCTGGTGGTGCTGTTTCACGTTTGATAACTTTTTAAGAAAGCTTCTTCATAATTCCGAAAAGATACTCCAACCCTATGTCGCTGAGGGAAATACAATTTTGGATATCGGACCCGGTATGGGATATTTTACGATTCCTTTGGCCAGAATGGTGGGCGAAAAGGGGAAGGTAATCGCAGCAGATATTCAAAGAATCAGCAAAAAAACGAGGGTAACTACGATTGACCCACGATGCCCTGTAAGGCCTTATCGATGTCCGGATATTGAAAAGCGAAGCCACTGTCCAGGAGTCGTTTCGGGATCACCTTTTGGCCTTCGAGGATGACTGAACCAAATTCCCCCAAAACCAACTTCACCATAAATCCTGGAGCAGGCATGAAAGAAGGCCGGTGAAGCACTTTCCCAAGGGCTTTTGCCAGATCTTTATTTCTGACTGGATTGGGTGCACAGAGATTGACAGCGCCTGAAATCTCCGGATGCTTCATCAAGAAAGTAAAGCCTTCTGCCAGGTCTTTGATATGGATCCAGGAGAACCATTGACGTCCGCTTCCAATAGGACCGCCGATATATTTCTTGAAAAGGGGAATCATCTGACTGAGGGCCCCTCCCTTTTCTCCCAGGACGATGCCAAAACGAGTAAGGACCACCCGGGCGCCCTTCTCTTTGGCTTTTAATGCCTCTCCCTCCCACTCCACGGCCATTCGGGCTAAAAAGTCCTGTCCATGGGGAGACTCTTCGGTGAGTTCCTCATCTCCACAAAAACCGTAGTAGCCTACGGCAGAGGTGCTGAAAAGTGTGAACTGCTTTTGGGAATGACGGGGGATTCCTTCAACGATGTTCCGAGTGGTGTTCATACGGCTCTCACGTATAACCTTCTTATACGCCTCCGTCCATTTGGCGAAGATCGAAGCACCTGCAAGGTTGATCACGGCATCGTGATCCTTAATCGCTTCCTGCCAGACACCCTTCTGGGTCGGATCCCCTTGCAAATAGGAAATCCCTCGCGGGGCCTCTCCCGATCGCTTGAGAGATCGACTGAGAATAGTGACTTCGTTTCCTTCCTGAAGCAAACGTTTCGTCAGTTGGGTCCCAACAAAACCTGTTCCACCCGTGAGCAGAATTTTCATACATCACTCCTCTAGGAGGATTTCCTATTTCTTATCTCCGATGAGCGGTAATACTTTGTCCACGTGAAAATAGACAAGATACTTGATTTTATCCCTATCTTTATCATAAACAGGGCAACTCTCCCTTCGTCTTATCTTATCAATCAAAGCCCTATCCTTTTCCTCCTTAATTTTTCTCAGATAGATTCGTTTCCCCACATATCGATCGCCTGCCTCCAGGAAAAGATAGGCAGCATGAGGATTGGACTGTAAATTCTTGTGCATCAGACGGTCCGCCATAATAAAGGCTATGGTTTTCTCATCGATGAAATGGGGCCTGGCATAGACGGCAATTCCCACCTTCCCTTCTGCATCTGAGGTCGCAATGACGCCTCTCCCCTTTTTTTTCTCGAAATATTCACTCAGCTTCATCTTGGTCCCTCCTAAGAGTTATATAGTATCACTTTAACAAAATCTATCCGAAAAATAAATAAGGTGAATCCTGTATTTTCAAGGAAAAAAGACTGTATGATAAGCCTCAGGGGGAATCTTTCTCTTCTTTCTTGTCGAATTGATTCATCCTTTTCACATACTCATCTGCGTCGAATTTCCTTTTTAGACCCTTATCATTCATATATCTAATCGTTCCGAAAATGGACCTCTCTCCCCAGGGACGATCATGTTTCCCAAAACACCAGGCCACGCCCGTGAACCCATTTGGATCTCTTCCGTCCAATTCATACTTGTTGTTGAGATAAAGGGCATGTCGAAAGGCCTCTTCCGGGGTTTTACTCCATTCAATAATCTTCTTACCCCAGTACATTCTCATGTATCCATGCATCTTCCCCTTGACGACCATCTCCCTCTGGGCAGCGTTCCAGTAGGGATCATGAGTTCTGGCGTTCTCAAGTGCATCAAGGGGGTAGAGATGTGGACGTCTGTCTTTCCGATGAGTTTTTAAAGTCTTCCTTGCCCAATCAGGGACGGAATCAATAGCATCATATTTTTCGTTATAAAAAACAAAGTTCATGCTTAGCTCTCGTCTCACGATGAGCTCTTCGAGGAATGCCTCTATTCCGGGACTCCCTGTTTTCGAAACCTTCAGGGCAATGTAAAGGGGTGAAATCTGCCCAAAATGTAGATAAGGGCTCATGTGTGAAAGATAGTCGAGGGTGGGGTCGTTTCTCAGTTCTGGAAAACGGTCTAATTTACTCTCCAAGAACATTTCGAGATGACGTTTAGCCTCTTCCGTGCCGCCATGAAAGGAGGCGACGCTTTTAACGCTTCGATCAATGCGGAGCCTGGAGACCGCCTTTTCCACGTTATCAACGTCAAAAGAATCAAAGTCAAGAGAAAGAGAATCGATGATGGGTTCATGCTCTTTCAGTGGAATGAGAAAGGCATCCAACTTCCTCTTAATCTTCGACCTGATCGTTGCTGCCGCATACTCTTCCTTGGGCGATGTCTCTTCCACTGGGACGACGACATCGCTTTCCACCTGAAACAGTGGACAATCCATGTGCTTGGCAGCTTTCTCTCTCCAAGCCTTTTGGATTTTTAGATAACCTCGATCCACTACGGTCAGAGAGGCTTTCTTGGCCAACGGAAGAACCCCGACCTCGGGGGATTTATGGAGGAGGACCATTTGAATCCCTCTCTCTTCAAGAGAATGCTTTACCCCCTTCAGCCCCTCCAGCATGAAGGTGTAATGTCTCTCGTTTGCTTCTGGGAATTGATCGGCGATGCCAAAAAAGACAATTAAGGGCTGTCGAAGTTCATTGGACTTTAAGATGGCAAACTCGAGTGCATGATTGTATTCAGCCCTCTGGGAAGCCTGCATCCAGTAAAGAACATACGTTCCTTTCTTAATCTCTTTTGGATTGAGAACCTTGATCCTCTCTTGTTGAACCCTCTCGTTCTTTCCCATCCCCTTTTGCTCACACATTCAGAATCCAAAGTGAAACATTTAGGACCACAGCAAAACTGACCCATAAAATATAGGGTAACAGAAGGAAAGCCGCGGTCCTTGAAATCGCATAAAATTTCTGGATCGTCAGGAAAATGGCGATCCACAGGAGGACGATATCCACCAATCCCAGCGGTGGAGACTGGAGTCCGAAAAATGTCAACGACCAGAGTGTGTTCAGAATTAACTGGATGAAGAAAAAGGTCAAAGCCATTTTGGCCTGTGGCTTACCCTCTCTCCGCTGCCAGACGAGGAATAAAGAAATTCCCATGAGGGTGTAAAGTCCAGTCCACACGGGTCCGAATAGCCAATTGGGAGGATTGAAGAAGGGTTTCTTTAATGATTCATACCAGATCGGGATAGAGGGAAGGGTGGCCAAGGACCCAATCAACCCGGCCAATTGACAGAGCAACAGACTTGCGATCAGCTTAAGAATGTCCATCATTTTTATTTTTTTCGATCATCAGAAATCAAATCCAAAAACTGTTTCAGAATCCGGGCCGTTGCCCCCCAGATGGTATGATTCTCATATTGGTAGGCATAAACGACTTCCTTTCCGGTCCCTCGAACGATCTCCCTTTCACTGAAACAGCCTTCATCGAGCAAAGCTGAAAGGGGAACTTCGATCAATTCGGCAATCTCAATCGAACTCAATTTGAAGGAATAGGGATAAGAGAAAGATCCAACGAATGGGGTGACAATAAATTGAGTCACCGTGATAATGTCGTCTAGAACACCGATGATCTGAACATCACTCTCTTTCAGGCCAATCTCCTCAAAGGTTTCCCGAAGTGCCGTCCGCTGGAGTTCCAAATCCTTCTCATCAAAAACCCCTCCTGGAAAGGAAATCTCGCCCTTGTGATATCTGACGTTATCCGATCGCTTGGTGAAGATGATATGGCAATCCTCCCCTTTCTTAAAGAGGAGAACGAGAACGGCGGCACGAGCAAAGGGGGGATTTTCGATGACCACTCTTTTTCTCGTTTGGAGGATATGTCGGAGCTCTTCGATGTAATCTTTTTCGCAATACCTCATTACAAGCACCGTTTAAACCCATCCTTCCAGTTTTTCATCATTCCAGTTAGGATATCTCCTTCAAAAACTCCTCAAGAGTCATGATTCTCAGTAAAGGATGGAGGCCACCATCCCCATAGAGATCGAGACAAGCCCGGTGCCTATCCTTGCTGCGGCTAGCTGAACAATCCTCGAGGATGATAACGTAGAGATCATGGCAGAGGCCATCCATGGCAGTTGTCAAAACACAGACTTCGGTCGTGAGGCCTGTGACGACAATCGTATCCACTCCCTGCCTTCGAAGCCTCTGTCCTAGATCGGTTTCAAAGAAGGCACTGAAATGCCTTTTGCGCAGAACCGTATCTAGAGGTTCGGGTTTCAAATCATCCACCACTTCTGCCCCCTCTGTTCCTTGAAGGGAGTGAACTTTCATGCTCCCCTTGAAGATGAAATCTCCCTCTAAGAAACTGTCACAGGCAAAGATGATAGGAAATCCTTTCCCTCTGCACTTTCCTAAAAGCTTTTGAAGGTTCGGGATAATGGCCTTTGCCTCCCCACAAAGGGGGTTCCTAGCACTTTCCTTTAAATTGTCTTTTAACATATCGACCACAATGATGGCTGGCTTCACAAGTGCTCCTTACAAGATAGAAAGTAGACTCTATGGTCAAAGGGTTAAGGCAAGATGCTCGTTTCAGTAAACTGAAATTAACGCTTGTCGCTGTCGAAGCTCGTGTCGAGGCTCGTATATGGATGCTGGATATTCGAACTTCTAATTTCGAAACCCTTGCTTCGATACTAGTGTCGCCACCAACAACCGTTTGACTTACAATCCAAACTGGCTTCCTGACCCTTACCCAAATTTCAACCCATACACACGTAACGCATTCTCCGTCGTCACTTCGGCCAACTTTTCAAAAGGGACTTTCTTGATCTCGGATACCTTTTGTGCTGTATATCGAAGATAGCTTGGCTCATTCCTCTTCCCCCGGAAGGGAACAGGGGTTAAGAAGGGTGCGTCGGTCTCTATTAAAAGAGAATCCAGTGGAATTCGTTTGACGACCTCCTGAAACCCCTCCATATTCTTATAGGTGATGCTACCAGGAACAGAGATATAGAATCCCATTTCAATGCATTCTTCGGCCATTTGGGTATCTCCAGAAAAACAGTGGATGATTCCTCCACATTCCTCTGCCTTTTCAGATTTCAGGATCTCCAGTGTTTCTTTGTGCGCCTCCCGATCATGAACCACAATCGGAAGGCTGAGTTCCTTAGCGAATTGAATCTGCTCCCGGAATCGTTTCAACTGGACATGCCGGGGCGAGAGATTTCTATAGAAATCGAGGCCAATCTCTCCATAGGCCCTCACGTTGTCATCTCCACAGAGTGTTTTAAGAATGGAATAGGTCTCATGATCGATTTCACTGGCATTGTGAGGATGAACTCCCAGAATGGCATAGACCGAAGGATGGGCATGGGCAATCTCAAGAGCCCTATTCCAGTCCTTCTTTTCCGTACCTACCGTGAAGATATATTTCACACTCGATGCTTCGGCACGGTGAATCACCGCTTCGAGATCTTCCTTAAAGACAGGCATCTCCAAATGGGAATGAGAATCGATGAGCATCATTTACTTAAATAGTGTATCAGAGTATCAGGGCATCAGGATATCAGGTTAACAACCCATTATTGGTTATCCCTGATCTCCTGGTATCCTGTTATCCCGATCTCCTCTTATCTTTTGCTGCCTGTTGCCTTCACTCGGTTGAAATAATCGACCAAGGCCTTGGCTACCTCTTTTGATCGTATCAGTACAGAGACTTCGTTGTTGTTCGTCAGGGCATAGTAGGTCCAGTTCGTGCTACCTACAAGGGAGAGCTCCCCATCCACCACCATCCATTTCGCATGGGTCGTCTTGAAGAGCGGATCGTAAATAACCTCGACACCCCCATCTGACAAAATCTTTCGAGTCCGGCGGTTACTCTGCGTCGTCCGGTCCCCATCGTCTCTCACCTCCAAAATGACTTCAACCTTGGCCCCTCTTTTCTTAGCGTCGATCAGCTCTTTGATGAGGAGGTTGGAAGGGGTACCTGGATGCTCATCGTAATATCTCATCTCAAACATCATCACCTGAACGGAAATTTTGGCCTCCTGGATCATTTTCCTTGCCACCTGAAAGTATTGAGCATCCATTACCACCTGGACATCCTGCGCCGGAAATGCGATAGAACGCGGAAGGTGAAAGGTGGAAAGTAGAAAAAAGAATAGAAGACTCGAGACGGCTTGTTTCATAACATCATCCCCCCCTCCCCTTTACCCTGTTTGATAAGTCTTCCTCTAACTTGCTTAGTTCAAAATTGCCTATCCATCTAACAGGGTGACTCCCCTCCCTTCAAGGGATGGAAGTGAGTCAATGAGTGGCACGTCGGAGGCGATCCATGATCGCCCGCCCCAATCCAACTTCTGGAATGGTTTCGGCAAGTATTAAATCTAAGTTCAAATGATCCAAGCGCCGGATGGCAGCAAAGAGGTTTGCCGCAGCCTCTCTGAAATCTCCTCTTTTCGAGAGAATCTCAATGTGTTGGAATTTCAACCCCTTTTGTGGCTCCTGGAAGGCGAGAAAGCCAATCTTTTTATCCTTATGATATGAATCGAGATCCTTGTTCTCCCAATCAAGGAGAATGGGGGTTCGTGGTGCATAATGCCTGGGCAACATACCCGGGGCAGAGGGTTTGACATCCTCTAGGGAACTGACCTCCACAGTCCCGATGATCGCTTCGATCTCCTCGAGAGGCACGCCACCCGGCCTTAACAACCTCGGCCTCGTTTCCGAAAAGGAAATAATGGTTGACTCCACCCCCACTTCACAGGGTCCTCCGTCTAGGATAAAGTCGATCTGGCCTCCCAGTTGTTCACGAACATGCCCGGCCGTTGTCGGGCTTAGATAGCCAAAAGGATTGGCACTCGGTCCCACAATGGGAGAACCTGTCTGTTCAATCAAACTTAATGTCATTGGATGCCTCGGCATCCGGACAGCCACTGTTGAAAGACCCGACGTGACAATGTCAGGGACCTCCTCTTTCTTCACGAGCACAATGGTGAGCGGACCAGGCCAGAATCGCTCCATCAATCTTCTTGCATTCGATGGAATTTTTGTAACCAATTTGTCTAAATCAGCGGGATCAGACACATGAACAATCAACGGATCAAAGTAGGGTCTCCTTTTCACCTCAAAAATTCGAGCCACGGCGAGGGGGTTAAATGCATCTGCTCCTAATCCGTAAACCGTTTCTGTGGGAAAGGCAACGAGGCCTCCTTTCTTGATGATCTCGGCGGCTTGACGAATCGCCTGATTATCTTTCATCTTGGTCTTTTTTGTTTTAAGGTTTTTGATTTTTCTTCTAACGATTTTTTCGTCTTTGCTCGGAAATCCTCCAATTTCTGGGCAATCTCTCGATATTTAATGGAGAGGATTTCACAGGCCAAATAGGCCGCATTCTTTGCCCCATCAATCCCAACGGTAGCCACTGGGACTCCAGGGGGCATTTGAACAGTGGAGTATAAGGCATCCTTCCCTTCCAAAGCTCCTGATTTAATCGGGACACCGATGACCGGGAGTGTGGTGTGACTGGCCAGAGCCCCTGCCAGATGGGCAGCCATTCCAGCCCCTGCAATGATAACTTCGATTCCTCGCTCCCTTGCTCTTTTTGCGTATTTGGCCGTTTTTTCAGGAAGTCGATGGGCTGAGCTGATTTCTATTTCAAAGGGAACTCCCATCTCCTTCAAAACTTCAACTGCCTTTTCCATCACCGGCAAATCGCTCTCACTCCCCATCAGAATTCCGACCAATGGCTTTTTCATGAGAACCCCCTTCCCTCATCCTCTTCCTGGAACGGAGAGGATCAGGGTAAATCCGAAATTCGAATATCGAAATCCGAAACAAATCCAAAAATCCAAATTTCAAAATCCGAAACGTATTCCTTTTGGGAAATTAGGCATTTGAATATTCGTGCTTGTTTCGAATTTATTCTTTAAACTATTATCTTAAGAAATTAGCCTGAAATTCACAAGAGAATAAAAAGCCCTCTCGGTATGGAATCGAGCGGGCTTAGTTAAAAATCGTAAGGGCGTTCTCGACACCTCGAATAGAGAGGATTAAGCCCCTATTCTTCTCACCGCAGCCACCTTGGCCATCTTAGCCCTTAAGAAAGCTTTGACAACCTCCATCGAAATAAATACAACGATCCCAAAGGCTACGATAATTCCAATGTCAGTGGCTGAGGGTTTAATGATTCCAAAAGCATCGCGTACAACTGGTAACTGAACCAAAAATGCAATCAATGCGAATTCCCATACGAGGGCCAAGAGAAGCCATTTGTGAGGGGGTGCCTTGAAAATGCTATATCTCATGGAGCGGAAATTAAGGGCAATAATCAGCTCAATGATGACAAAAAGGAAGAATATCTCTGTCCTTGCACGGCTGATGTCATAATGGTCATGATAGAAGAGGAAGAAGAAAAATGGGATCTCGATAAAAAGGGCCAGAAGGATGAAGGCTCTCACATCCCACGAAAAAATACTCTCCTTCGGATCCCTTGGCGATCTCTCCATGAGGTCCGGGTCAGGAGGAGATACCCCTAAGGCGAGAGCAGGGAGTCCATCCGTCGCCAGGTTCATGTACAATATGGCCGCCGGCAGAAGAGGAAGATAATCCGGCCCCGAAACCAGAACCACTCCACCAATGACCATGACTTCGGTGATATTACATCGCAGGAGATAGGTGAGATATTTCTTGATATTGTCGTAGATCCATCGACCCCTTTCAATCGCTGTCACAATGGTGGCAAAGTTGTCATCGCTCAGTACCATATCAGAGGCCTCTTTAGTCACCTCCGTTCCGGTGATACCCATGGCGATACCGATGTCCGCATGTTTCAGGGCCGGGGCGTCATTGACCCCGTCGCCGGTCATTGCAACGACTTCACCTCTCTTCTTCCATGCCTTAACAATCTTCAGCTTATCCATTGGCGATACCCTGGCATAGACAGTGACTTGATCAACGATCCTCTCAAATTCCTCATCAGGGATTTCTTCCAGTTCTTCGCCAGTCAAGACCCGATCGCCCTCCTGATAGAAACCGATCTCCTTTGCGATCGCCACGGCGGTCAATACATGGTCTCCCGTGATCATGACGGGTTTGATGCCCACCTGTTTACATACGTTTGTGGCTTCTATGGCCTCTTGTCTGGGCGGATCCATCATCCCAATGAGCCCCAAAAACACCAGGTTGTTTTCAACGGTAGACTCCGTATAGGCAATTCCATCGGGGAGTTCCCTGTTGGCCACACCGAGTACCCTCAATGCGCTTTGGGCCATCTCTTCATTTGCTTTCAGAATCCTGGCCTTATCCTCTTCCTGCAGCTTCACTGTTCCACTTTCATCTGAAATGGAGGAGCATCTCCCCAGCACCACCTCCGGCGCACCTTTCGTAAACGCCACCCTTTTCCCGTCCTTCATTTGATGGATGGTGGTCATCCTCTTCCTTTCAGAACTGAAAGGGATCTCCTCAATTCTCGGATTTTCAAGCCTTGTTTCCCTTTGGCGTAGGCCCGCCTTCGCTGCAGCCACAATGAGCGCCCCTTCCGTGGGATCGCCATTGATCGTCCATTTACTCTCTTTTTTCTCCAAGATCGCATCATTGCAGAAAAGTCCAGCCATGAGAAGTTTCTGAATCGATTCACTCCGTGTGAGGGAGATCGCCTCAGACCCTCTGAATTCCCCCTCTGGGGTGTAACCCGAGCCCGTCACCTCAATCATCCTGGCTCCACTGAATATCTTTCTGACTGTCATCTCACCCTTGGTGAGGGTGCCGGTCTTATCCGAACAGATAACCGTCGTGCATCCTAACGTTTCCACAGCAGGCATCTTTCTTACCAATGCATTCCTCTTGGCCATCTGATGCATGCCAATAGCAAGGGCTCCTGTAACAATGGCTGCCAGTGCCTCCGGGACTGCTGCGACGGCAAGCGCCACTGCGAACATCACCACGCTGATAATGAAAGGCAGATCAATTTTGCCACCCAGAATTTCCCTTACGACACTGATTCCTGCAACAAGGAAACAGATGAATAAAGAGATCATGCCCAGCCACTTACCTATTTCTTGTGTCCTTTTCTCAAGAGGAGTTTTCTCCGTCTCGACCGTTGTCACTTTTTCGGCAATCTTGCCGAACTCTGTATTCATGCCCGTAGAGGTGACGGCGGCCTTGCCCCTCCCATAGGTCACGGTTGTTCCCGTAAAGACCATATTTCTTCTATCGCTGACCCGAACATTCTCTACCAGGGATTCAACATCTTTGCCTACTGGAACAGATTCCCCCGTCAGGGGAGCTTCGTCGCACCGCAGGGAATGATTTTCAATCAACCTCGCGTCCGCAGGGATTTTGTCTCCTGCCTCAAGAAGGAGAATATCCCCAGGAACAAGCTCTTTTGTAGCGATCTCTTCTTCCCTACCCTCCCTCAACACCCTAATAGTAGGGGAGAGCATCTTCTTCAATGCCTCCAGCGCACGCTCTGCACGGTACTCTTGAATAAATCCAAGAACCGCACAGAAGATAACGATGATCCCGATGATGGCCCCGTCGACCACTTCGCCAGCCAATGCTGATAGAACGATGGCGATCAGGAGGATAAGGATAAGGATGTTTTTGAACTGATTGAAAAAAAGGGTTACTGGGGAGATCCTCTCTTCCCTTTTCAACTCATTATGACCATATTTCTCAAGCCGCTTTTTTGCCTCATCCTCACTTAGGCCTTTGTGGAGGTCTGTCACAAGATCCTGTAGAACTTGAGTTGTCTCCATGGAATGCCAGATTTTTTCTGCCATGTGGATTTACTCCCCTTCCCGTTTAATGAAGTCTTTGCGGAGGAAGAATCTGTATATTACGAGTCTGAAGAAAAAAGCAAGAATTACATGGTATCAGAAAGGCTTCGGATGAATTCAATAGTAATCAGAAACAACATCCTATTTCCCTAATATTCCTAATAAATTACCTCATCGGATAATCATTAGTGGAGCATCCCCATGAAGATTCCGGCTACTAAAGAAGTACCAATGGCACCCGCCATATTAGGACCTAAGGCGTGCATGAGGAGATAATTCTTAGGATTTGCTCTTTGTCCTTCTATCTGGGCGACCCGAGCGGCCATGGGTATTGCTGAAACCCCCGCCGCACCGATGATCGGATTTATTTTCTCTTTTAAAAACAAATTGATCAACTTTGCTGTCATCAGACCTCCGGCGGTGGAAAAAATAAAGGCTAAAATGGCCAAACCGATTATCACCAGGGTCCGAGGGTTGAAGAATACCTGTGCAGGCATGAGCCCGCCAACAGAGATCCCCAGCAGAAGAATAAGAACGTCGTTCAATAAACTTCCAGCATGGGCAAGCCGGTCCGTGACCCCGCTCACTCGTAATAAATTGCCGAACATGAGCATCCCAACCAGAGGAGCACACTTAGGTACAAGCAGTGCGGCAACGATAAAAACCACAATCGGAAAAAGGATCAATTCTAATTTGGAGACTTTTCGTATCTGTGGTTTCATGATGATATTTCTCTCTTTTTTTGTTGTAAGTAACCGAATAACCGGCGGTTGGAGAATAGGCACCAGCGCCATGTAGGAGTAAGCAATCATGGTAATGGGACCGAGCAAAACCGGGGCCAATGCTACCGTGAGATAGACTGTCGGCGGCCCATCCGAACCCCCAATGATTCCAATACATGCCGCTTCATTAATGGTGAACATGCCACTGAGATGAGCTATTAGAAACACAACAAAAACACCCAGTTGAGCCGTTGCTCCAAAGACAAGGGAGATGGGCCGGGCGATGGTAGGGCCAAAATCCATGAGTGTTCCAACGCCTAAAAAGATAAGCAAGGGGATGAGTTCCGAGTCCAATCCATAGTAATAAAGGAGGTTGAGAATACCAATCTTCCCTTCCGCTATGTCTTCAAGACCTCCAAAGGCCGGCAAGCCTTCAGCGGTGTAAGTCATGATACCCGCAATGGGTAGGTTAACCATAAAAACACCAAAACCTATTGGCACCAATAGAAGGGGTTCCATCTTTCTGGCAATACCTAAATAAATAAGTGTCGCACCAATGAAAAGCATTGCAATGTTGCCCAAAGTGATCTGCCCTAACGCACTCTCATATAATCCGAACATAAATAGTTTTCCCTCCTTCTTTCCTTATGTTAAACCCTATCCCCTTTCTTATTCCACTTCATGGCCACGCTAATCAACCAGATTAATATAGAAATGATGATCAGGACCAGGATGTTGATGCCATAACCAGCACCTGAAATTAAGAAAACCAAGTTCCAATCAACCATTGATGTCTCCTTTCTTTGGTATTTTTTGAATCTTTCAAAGCATTAGATGACTCCCATCCCTTTCAGCACCGAGAGCATAACAGCTGCGGCCATCACTGAGCCGACCTGCCCACCTGTGTTGGCTCCCATGGCATGCATCAGGAGGTAATTTTTCGGGTTATATTTCTGGCCTTCCCGCTGGGCTACTCGGGCGGCCATGGGATAGGCTGAAATCCCTGCAGCTCCAATCAGGGGGTTCACCTTTCCGCCGGTGATCACCTTCAACAATTTTCCGAACATAACGCCGCAGACCGTATCGAGGCAAATGGCAATAAAGCCCAGGCAGAGGACCATCAGCGTTTGTGGTGTTAAAAAGTTTCTTCCATCCATTGTTGCTCCAATGGAGATACCGAGGAGGAGTGTGACGATGTTGGCAATCTCATTTTCGGAGGCTTTCGTGAGCCGACTCACCACCCCACACTCCCTCATCAGGTTTCCTAACATGATTGTTCCCAGAAGAGGCAACCCTTTTGGCGCGATCAGTCCCCCGATGACCGTAACGACCAAAGGAAAGAGAATCTTGGTCGTCTTCGAAACCGACTTCTTCACCGCACCCATATTGATCTTCCTTTCTTCTTCTGTGGTGAGAAGCTTCATAATGGGAGGCTGAATAATTGGGACCAGCGACATATAGGAATAGGCGGCTACCGAGACCGCACTTAATAGATGGGGAGCATATTTAGAGGAAACATAGATTGCGGTGGGTCCATCGCAGGCGCCGATCACTCCGATAGCAACCGCATCTAACTTAGAGAAGCCCAGAACTAAGCCTAATGCTAAGGTTAAGAAAATCCCGAACTGGCCTGCCGCACCAAGGAGGAAGATCTTGGGATTCTCCAAAAGGGGACCAAAATCGGTCATGGAACCGATGCCAATGAAGATGAACAGAGGGAAGAGTTCAGTGGCAATGCCCGCTTCGTAGATCGTCCTGAGAAAGCCTTCCTCTTCCATCAACCCTGCAAGGGGGATGTTAACCAGAATGCATCCAAATCCAATAGGAACAAGAAGTAGGGGTTCAATGCCTTTCTTAATTCCAAGATAGAGGAGAACACAACCTAAACCGATCATGATCGGATTTGACCAATGAAGGCTAGCAAACCCAGCAATCAGGCCGTATAATCCGCTTCCTATGGCTTCAACCATATTTCATTCTCCTCTAAGACTTACTTTCCTCCTCCTTCTTCTTCTTTTTTGTACGGAAAAGCCTTCTTTAGCAGACTCATTAAAAAACTGAGAATCCACATGGTTAAAATTGTCCCTCCCATTCCGACAACAACCATCGTAATTCCAAATGTCCAATTGTCCATATTTAAATCTCTCCTGGGGTTCAAGAAAATAACATTCTTCTTTTATCACCTTAATGAAGGAATATCAATAAAAAAGTGATTTTTTTAACAAAGTTTTTGTAAAAACAATTGTCTTTTATTTTCAATATTTTAAACGCAATTGATGATCCCGTTTTATGTTAAGGGGTTTAGAATTTTTTGCTATTCCTCTTCTGAAATTCTTTGGCTTGATACATGAAGGCTTCGAGGCGGGTTAAGGTGTTGGTCTGTTCCTGCCCATCGTAGGCCATATTGAGGACAGGAATGTTATTATTCTCCTCCCGGTATCTTTTCAGAAGCGTACTAACAATTGTCCCTGGCATGCAGGTGAACGGCATAATATTCACAACGCCACTCACCCCCCTTTTTGCGAAATCGATGGTCTTCCCCATTGAGAGGATCGCTTCTCCTTCGAAGGAGGAGTCGAGATAGGGTTTAGCCTTTTTGAAAAGGGATTTCGTTTTTGGTTCTCCAAAGTTTCGGAGAGATCCCTTAAAGATCTTTTCCAATTGGTGCTCATCCTTCTTCTGGTAGTAATCTGTAAGAAAGACTTTCAAAAGATTTGAGAATGATTTCTTTTTCAGACTCCTCCTCTTAGCAATGGTATTTACATAGAGAATCCATTCCGTGAGGGGAGCCATCCATGCCTCTCCCCCGAACTGCTCGATCTTGTGAATCACGTCCTCGTTGCTGAATCGATTGAGACGAACAAAAATCTCTCCAACGATACCAATCAGCGGTTTCGTGCCCAGGCCGTTGACTTCGATCCCTTTGAAGCTTTCAATGCTCTTATGAAGGGCCTCCTCTAAATTGCCCTTCCGCCGAATCGTCTCACAAACTCTTTTGAGAGAGTCTTGATAGACCTGGTCGGTCTCCCCTTTCTCTTTCTCATAGGGACGGGTTTCTAAGAGTTTCTTCATTAAAAGATCGACAGCCACAATCCCTTGCCACCCCAAGCGGGTGAACTGAGAACCCATGATTCCCAGTTCACTATACAGGGTCTCATCTTGATTCGGCGAGTAGATGGGAACATGCTGGAACCCCAGGTCATCTAGAACAAGGCGATGGAACCGGTGGTACTGTCCAAACCGACACGGCCCGTTTCCAGAAGGCATGAAGAAGGCAGCTCGTTTATGATCGAAATGGGGATCCTTAACCAACTTCACCATATCTCCTGTGGTCACGATGCAAGGGTAGCACTCTTTGCCCGAAGTGAGTTTCCTTCCCCAATACAGGGTCTCCTCATCCGATTCAGGGAAGACATCGGCCTCCACTCCGCAGGCTTCGAAAGCAGCGGCCACTGCATAGGAGTGGTCGCACATCTGGGGAATGTAAATTTTTTTCGTCCGATCGGTCTTCGCCTTCTCCTTCTCTTTCTTTGGGGAAAGACCCTCTTTTGCCTTCACGTTCCTCAGACTGTCCAAAAAGGCTTCAAGCCTTGTGATCGCTCCCGCATCCGCGCTGTGTTCATCGATCTCTAATTGAAGATAGGGCTTTTCCTTGGACAGATCTCTGAAGAAATGAATGATGAACGAATCAGGACCGCATCCAAAGTTGGAAATATAGACCGCATAGAGCCTGGGGTCTTCGTTGATGATCTTATCCGCCGCCAAAATCTTCTGTCCATATCGCCAATACATCTCGCGAATCTCATCCGCTGGGTTCACGGAATCTAACGGAAGGAAATCCATGGGAATGGAGAGGACTCCCAGTTCTCTCAATTTCTTTGGTATTTCAAGGTTGACCGCAGCATCACAGGTGTTATAGGGACGGCCTACGATGACCATGGCCTTTTCATTCGGTTCAATCCGATCCAGAATCTCCTTCCCTCGATGGAGCAGTGATTGATAGAACCGGGCCTGGAATCTCTCTGCCTGATCCAAAGCCTTTTTCACCCGTTTCGGGCCCTGATGCAGCGTTTCTCCAAAATCGATGAGCTCCCTCTCCAGATGATCCCGTCCGAAACCAAAATGGAGGATGGGCTGAATCACCTCCACCTGTTGCTTGTTGAAATTAATGGAAGAATGGACCGCATAGGGGAAGGCTTGAGCATAAGGGCAGGCCGTATTGTTTGGGATTTCAGGATGAAAAGCTTTGAGGTTGATGATGCTTGGGAGAAATATTTTCTTCACCCCTTTTCCTAAGAGGTTGAGGACATGGCCGTGACTCACCTTGATTGGAAAACAGGTTTCTGCCACGACATTCTCTACACCTTTTCGAATCAGCTCTTTGTTCGTTGCATCGGAAAGGACAACCCGATAACCCAGTTCTGTAAAGAAGGCTCTCCAGAAGGGAAACATTTCATGGAGGTAGAGAATTCTGGGAATCCCAATCTCCGGAGCATGAGGGGAAAGGTGCTCTTCCCCTTCGTAGGGTGCGAAAAGCATCTTCTCCCTTTCCTCGAAGAGGTCGGGAAGGTCGGACCCCTTCGTCCGCTTAATAACATCATACTTCTCGCATCGGCTTCCGTAGAAGAGGGGCTTTTCCCCTTCCACGCTCACTTTACGAATGAGACAGAGATTGGGACAGCCTTTACACTCAAAGGAAGAATGTTCGTAACGGCGCTGGCTCAGGTCGAATCCTTTAAAGCTGGAACGCTCCCATGTCCGCTCCTCCATGGCCAGGATGGCCACACCGATCGCTCCCGTCACATCATGATTCTCAGGAACGATGATTTTCTTGCTAAGGATGCTTTCAAAAGCAGCCACCACACCCCGGTTGAAAGCCGTCCCCCCTTGGAAGAAGATCTGGTTTCCGATGCGGCGATCCCCGACCACCCTGTTTAGGTAATTCTGTACGATGGAGTAACTGAGTCCCGCTATGAGGTCATCCTTTTTGGCGCCTCTTTGCTGGTGATGGACCAGGTCAGACTCGATGAACACCGTACACCGCTCACCCATCCTCACCGGCTCCTGAGCAGAGAGAGCAAGGGATCCAAATTCCCCTTTGATGGAGATGTCCAATTTTTCGGCTTGCTCTTCCAAAAAAGACCCGGTCCCCGCCGCACAGACCTTGTTCATCTCAAAATCGACCACCACCCCATTGTCGATGCTGATGTATTTGGAGTCCTGTCCCCCGATCTCAAAGATCGTATCAACGCTTGGATCGATATGGATGGCCGCTGTGGCCTGAGCTGTGATCTCATTACGCACCAGATCGGCTCCGACAAAATCGGCCGTGAGGTAACGACCGGACCCGGTCGTCCCCACGCCTCGAATCTCCAGCCGTCCTCCAATCTCTTCGCCAATCTCTTGAAGACCCGTACGGACCGCTTCGATGGGCCGGCCCGCTGTCATCAAATACCTCTTGGCAAGAACCTTCTTCTCCCGATCGATAACAACGAGATTGGTGCTGATCGAACCGACATCTAAACCGAGGTAGGCCTCGATCTTCTCTCCTGAAGGGAGGGATTTTATCTCTTCCTCCTGGATTTGATGATGAGAGGAAAGGATGAGGCGTCTTAACGGGGTCTGCTCTTCTTTATGTTCCCGAAGGTACGCATGGAGGCGACTGAGATCCAGCCGACCTTTCTTCGTTTCTTTACTCTCCTGAGTGACCAGGACGGCGCCGATGGCCCCCATGGAGGCAAAATATTCTGGGATGATTAACTCTCCCTCCGACAGTTCCAAGACATCAAGAAAGGCTCTCCGCATTCCCACATTGGCGGCCACACCTCCCTGGAAGGAGACAGGTTTCACGAAAGTTTTCCCCTTCCCGATGTTGCTCTTAAAATTCCTTGCCAGGGCAAAACAGAGACCTGCCACAATGTCATAATCGGGTGTGGCAATTTGTTGGAGGTGGATCATATCCGACTTGGCGAAAACACTGCATCGCCCAGCAATGCGAGGCGGGTTTGTCGATTCCAAGGCCAATTGACCAAACGCTTCAATGGTGAGACCTAACCGGCTGGCTTGCTGATCCAAAAAGGATCCGGTGCCCGCGGCGCAGAGGGTGTTCATCGAGAAATCGCTGATCTTAAGGTGACCATTCTCTTCTTCGAGGAGGACCAGCTTAGAATCTTCCCCTCCGATATCGATGATTGTCCTGACTTGTGGATAGAAATGTTGAATGGCCTTTGCCTGAGCAATGATTTCATTAATGAAATTTCCACCCAGCAGCTCGGAGAGAAGTTTCCCTCCAATTCCTGTAAAAGAAAGTGTGTGGACCTGCTCGGGTGAAATCCGCTGCAGGATCTCTTCTAATATTCTTAGAACGGTTTGGAGGGGCTGTCCTTTGAGCCGGGTGTAATGCTCCTCCAACACCTCCTGACGATCGTTCATCAGAACGGTGTTGGCACTGACGGAACCGACGTCAATCCCCAGATGGAATGTCTCACTCCCCATAGACCACTCACCCCTCAAATAAATAGGAAAATTCTAATTGATTCATTCCTCATTTTTCAAGTCTAAACTCGTTTTCTCTTCGGTTGCCATGAAAGCCTCCCCCGTCCGCTCTCACCGTTGATTTCGGGGACAGTCTATGATAATTTGAATTCATTAATGTCCCTCCTCTCTTTCGTCAGCGGAAGGAGAAAAAAAGGTTTTGAGCGACACGGAAAAAGTAAGGGCATGCGTGATCATTGAAGGAAGGGTCCAGGGCGTTTTCTTTCGTCACCATACTCAGGAGATGGCTTCCCTACTAGGAGTGACGGGTTGGGTGAAAAACCGTCGGGACGGTTGCGTGGAGGCCCTCTTTGAAGGCGATAGGAACGAAGTCGATCAGATCCTTCGATGGTGCCATCGGGGTCCGTCCGAAGCCAGAGTGGTGAATGTCCGCACCACTTGGGAGAATTACACGGGTGAGTTTGAAGATTTCTCTATCACTTACTGACGCCTTTTCGGGATCTCCTTCTCCTCTTTCAGAAATTTTTTCTTCATGCCATTCCACACTTCGTCCTTTTCCTTCTTAATCCTTTCCTCCAACACCTCCATTTTTTTGCCAGTCTCGGATAAATCCTCTCCAATCTTCTTCACGGTTTTCCCACCTCCGAACCAAATGAAGAAAAAGAAGAGAAAGATCCCAACGATCACTCCCACTACGAAATTCCTCATGGCCCTCCAGCCTCCGTCTCAACTTCCTCCTTCCACCGCTCTCATGCCAAAGCCTATCAAGGAATCTCAATTTTTTCAATCTCTTTCTTATGGCCTCCTTCAAAAGGCTAACCATTGTGTGAATCTACAAGGGTATGTTAAGATAAAAATGAATTCGAAAATGGTCATCATCTCCTTATAATTTTCTTTTTCTCACACCGGGGTGGTTTCTCTGACCTATTTGACAACATTCATCTTCATCCTGATCTTTTCACTCATCTCCTTTTTTAGTGTGGGTGCTCAATCAGAGACCATCCTTGAAGCAGGAAAATTCTCCACTGCGGCTCCCGGGGATACCCTACCTTTTCGTTGGAAGCCTTTAACATTTAAAAAGATTGATCGGCATACGGTCTATTCCCTCATTAAAGACGGCGACACGGTGGTGGTCAAAGCTGTGGCTGAATCTTCTGCCTCTGGTCTGGTCCGGGAGATGAAGATCAACCCCGAAGAATACCCTATCGTCCAATGGCGGTGGAGGGTGACCAACATTCTGAAAAAGGGTGACGTGCAACGAAAGGATGGGGATGACTATCCGGCTCGGATTTATATTACCTTCGAATACGATCCGAGCAGATTGGGATTCTTTGATAAAGCCAAGTATCAGGCGATCAGATTGCTCTACGGAGAATATCCCCCCATCGGAGCGATTAACTACATCTGGGAAAGCAAAGCTCCACGGGGAACGATGGTCCCCAATCCATATACGGACAGGGTCATCATGATTGTGGTCGAAAGCGGCGAGCAAAAGCTCAATCAATGGGTAACTGAAGAACGAAACCTCTATGAGGACTACAAGAAGGCCTTCAATCAGGAACCGCCCATGATATCCGGCGTCGCCATCATGACTGACACCGACAACACGGCGGAATCGGCAACGGCCTACTACGGGGATATTCTATTTAGGAAAACTAAACCCCAATAATCAAATTCCAAATCCCAGAGAAATCCTAAATTTCCAATGTTCAGTAAGCAAAGAACCCCTCTCCCCTGAGGGGGCTTTGTCGCAATATGAGAAAACCGACTTTTTGAAAAAGGGGAGAGGCGGTCGGGTGGAAAAGATTTAGACCTGCCTGCGCGTAACCTGCTTGCGCTAAAGATTCGGCGAAGGCAGGTGCTCGGAATTTTGAGATTAACCTTTTCTGGCTTGTCTGATATCATCCAGATAATATTTTATTAACGGAGACATCTCGGGGGGGTGCCAATCTGCCTTCTTGGGTTCCTCAGGCCAGATAAAGGGAAGATGCCACACCTCTCCCGGCTTTTTCGCCTTTTCCAGAAGGGAAAGAGCCATCAGAAGAACCTTCCTTTGACCCTCTCTATCCCCCACCTGTCCCACAGGCCTGCCATAAGGATATTCAATGGCTGCCGATCGAGGAATGCCCACAGCTCGATGAAATTCATAGGTGGGTGTCAGAACGACCGTAGAAAAACCACTTTCTTCCAAAACCCTTGCAGCCAGTCCAACGGACTGACAGCAGAAGGGTCACGCTGGAGTAAGAAGGACGGCTTCCACTCTTTCCTCTTTCATCTTTTTACAAATGGGGTCGATGGCCTCTCTCAGAAAGTCGGTATTTTCCCATTGATAACCATAAAAGGAATAGGAGGAGGGGGCAAGGCAACCGATCGTTCCTTCCTGCTCGAATTCAGCCATTCGCGAAAGGGGGAGCATAACATTCATATCTTCCTTGATATACTTTGTATTAATATGGAGATGGTTTACTGCGATATCTTCCTCTGTGGTCCTCCTGGGGATGATTCGATAGGAACGGTCACCCCAGAAGATCTCTTTTTTCTCCCTCTCCATATCAAAAGGAGGATCCGTTTTTAAACTGATGCCGGCGCTGGTCACCAGAGCAATGGTCACCTTGCTTAAGGGTTTGGACATAGGTGTCCAAGGAATGGGACCCTTAAAATCTTCATCGGGTATGAAGGTCTTCACCCAGACCCTCAGACCTGGTGGGAGAAATTGAAACCCGTCAACGATCCTTTCATTCAGCTCCACTGATGCCTCCTTTCATGCCCCGTTGAGTTTCTTGAAGGTGGTCTATTATATTATTCGAACATGGGAAGAAGCAAGGCTGACGATAGATCTTGGAAATACTTTTTGAAGGCCCCTTGACATCAGATAATGGTCTGACTTATATTTTGTTTAGATTTCAGGTACTTATTTGGCAGTTGGGAGGGGATTGGGTTTGTCTTTATTTATTACCTTTGAGGGAGTGGAGGGAAGTGGAAAAACCACTCAGATTCGGCGTTTGGAAAGATACCTCACCCGTAAAGGCATCCCCTGCAAAGTCACTAGGGAGCCGGGAGGGGCGCCCATTAGTGAAAAGGTCAGAAAAATCCTTCTGGATCCAGACCATGAAGAAATAATCCCCTTGAGTGAACTCCTGCTCTATGAGGCAGCAAGGGCTCAGCATGTGAAGGAGGTCATTGAGCCTCTCCTCAAAAAAGGGGTGATAGTTCTTTGTGACCGTTTCAGTGATGCGACTACTGCCTACCAGGGTTTCGGTCGAAAATTGAACTTAGGATTGGTCGAGAAGCTCAATCGTCTTTCCACTCAAGGGAGGAAGCCCGACGTGACGCTTCTCTTAGACTGCCCATCGGATGTGGGACTGAGGAGGGCCGTCCATAGAAATCAACAGTTAAGAAAGTCAAAAGAGGAGAGGTTTGAGAGAGAGAAGATTCAATTTCATCATCGGGTGAGAAGGGGATATCTCTCCCTTGCTAAAAAATACCCTCGGCGGCTGAAAGTGATCGATACTCGAGAGGGTGAAGACAAAACGTTTGAGAAGATCCGGAAGATCGTTGATACACTTATAGGGTTCAAGGGGGCTAGGGTTCGAGGGTTCAAGTGAAATGATTGAGTTTATCCAATTAAGAAATGCTTTAAGAATTTCGAACTTGAACCCTTGGGTCCTCGAATCCTCGGACCCTTCTTTTGAGAAAAACCATGTCTTTCAAAAACGTATTAGGCCATTCAAGGCCTATTGAATTGCTGAAGCGGGCCATCCAGAAAGAAAAGATAGCCCACAGTTATCTCTTTTTGGGAAACGAGGGAATTGGAAAGAAGCGGGTCGCCGTCCAATTTGCAAAGGCCCTTAATTGCCTCAAAGGAGAGGCGGAGAAAGGGGATGCCTGTGATCAATGTCTTTCCTGTAAGAAGATGGATGATCTTCTTCATCCCGACCTTCTGATTTTGGAACCTGAAGGGCAGACGATCAAGGCGGATCAGGTGAGACAGATGCAAAGAGATCTGGCTTACCGTCCTTATGAAGGCAAATACCGAGTCTGCATTTTAACCGCGGCGGACCGAATGGCACCGAATATGTCAAATATCCTATTGAAGACACTTGAGGAACCACCCTTACATACAGTCATCGTTCTTCTGGCCAATCATCCCAAACTTTTGCTCCCCACTATTCTTTCCAGATGCCAGATGATTCGATTCAATGCGCTGCCCGTCTCATTGGTCGCAAGATGGCTCATGGAACATAAAGGGTTGAAGGAAGAGGAGGCCCATCTCTTAGCTTCTCTCTCAGAGGGAAGTCCTGGGAGGGCCCAAGAGATTCACGAGGAGATCAGTCATGTCCCAAGAGAAGAACTCCTGAAAGATTTGCTTGGATTGAAATCACTCTCCATGGAGCAAATGGAAAATTGGCTCGACTCATTCCCCTCTCAACGGGAAGACCTTCTTCTGATTCTTGAAGTGACGAAGACCCTGTTGAGGGATCTGGTCGTTGTGAAAGCCGTGAAAGACACCCCTAAGCTGATCCATTCCGATCTTTCACAAACGATCAAGGAGACAGCGATCCATTGGAGCCTTTCCTCTCTTTTGAAACGACTGGAGGTTCTCCACCGTACGGCGTTAGCCATCAGGGCCAATGCGAATACAAAATTGGCGCTGGAAGCAATGATGCTCTCCTGGGCTGAAGGATAAAAAAGATGATTCACTTGGTCTTTGTCAAACAGGCCAATGGAAAGGCCGATGAGTTCGATGCCGGAGATCTCGCCTTGGAGGTGGGTGAGAATGTCATCGTCGATACAGAAAAGGGGCAAGTCCTGGGAAAAGTTATCTCCACCCCCCAAGAAAAGGAGAAACGATTCCTCTTGAAATCTCCAAGGAAGGTGATCCGGAAGGCTACCCCAGAGGATCTGGAACAATTTCATTCAAATCAACAATTGGAAAGGGATGCCTTTGCCTTCTGCCTTCGAAAAATCAAGGAGAAAGGTCTGACCATGAAGCTCGTCAAAACAGAGGTTCTCTTGGACCGCTCCAAGGCGCTCTTCTACTTCACTTCCGAAAAGAGAGTCGATTTCCGGGAACTGGTCAGAGACCTGGCTGCAGAATATCGGATGCGGATAGAGATGCGGCAGATTGGTGTAAGAGATGAAGCAAAGATGGTCTGCGGCCTGGGGAGTTGTGGCAGAGAACTCTGTTGTGCCAAATTTATGAATCGATTTGAACTGGTCTCTGTTAAGATGGCTAAGGAACAGAATTTAGCTCTCAACCCAACCAAAATTTCCGGAATTTGTGGCCGATTGATGTGTTGTCTCGCCTATGAATATCCTACCTATCTGGAATTAAAAAAAGATCTCCCAAAGGTGGGGAAGCATATCGTCACCCGTTCCGGTAAGGGGAAAATCATTCGTCAGAATGTGCTTAGCCAGACGGTGACTGTCGAATTGGAAGAAGGGGGAGAGATTACGATCCATGCATCCGAAATCTGAAGGAGCCTTCTACATCACCACCCCCATCTATTATGTGAATGATGTCCCCCATATCGGACACGCGTACACCACCATCGCTGCGGATATCCTTGCCCGTTTCAAGCGTCTCGAGGGGCGTCAGGTTTTCTTTCTCACCGGCACCGATGAGCATGGTCAGAAGGTGGAGAAGGCAGCTCAGGAACGCGGCATTGATCCAAAATCGCACTGTGATGAAATGGTGAAGCGTTTTCAATCCCTTTGGAAGAGGCTCAATATCTCAAACAACGATTTTATCCGCACGACAGAAGCCCGTCACAAAAAGGTGGTCCAGAAGATCCTTCAAGATCTTTATGATCACGGCGAGATCTACCCAGACAATTATGAGGGGTGGTACTGTATTCCTTGCGAACGTTTCTGGACCGAAAAGGATCTCGCGGACGGCAAGTGTCCAGACTGTCTTCGCTCGGTGATCGAGATTTCGGAGAAGAACTACTTCTTTCGGATGAGCAAGTATCAATCCTGGCTGATCGACAACATCGAAAAGAATGAACGGTTTATCCTCCCTCTCTCGAGAAGGAATGAGATCCTAGGATTTCTCCGTGGTCCTCTAGAAGACCTCTGCATCTCCAGACCCAAAAAGAGATTAAGCTGGGGCATTGAAATTCCTTTCGACCCAGACTATGTCACCTATGTCTGGTTCGATGCCTTGATCAACTATGTGAGTGGGATTGGGTACAATGTTGATGGGAATCAGTTTTCGACTTTCTGGCCGGAAGCGGTCCACCTCATTGGCAAGGACATCCTCACGACTCACACCGTCTATTGGCCGACCATGCTCAGGGCCATTGGTCTGGCACCACCCAGAATGGTCTTCGCTCACGGATGGTGGACAGTGGAAGGAAAGAAGATGTCCAAATCTCTTCAAAATGTCGTCGAGCCTAACCGGTTGATCGACCTCTACGGAGTGGACGCCGTGAGGTATTTTCTCGTGCGGGAAGTCCCCTTCGGGATTGATGGTGACTTCTCCCATGCGGCGATGGTTCACAGGATCAATAGTGATCTGGCGAACGATCTAGGAAATCTCTTCAGTCGAACCCTCAGCATGGTCCATAGATATTTCGACGGTCTCGTCCTAGCTCCCTCTCCATCCCAAGAGATAGATCGGGGCCTACAAGAAGTCTCTGAGAAGGTTCTTCCTCAACTGTCGCGGCAGATGGATGATTTGGCCTTTAACAAGGCCTTATCCTCCATCTGGGAAATCGTGAATGCCGCCAATAAATATGTCGATGAAACGGCCCCCTGGTCCCTGGCCAAAGAGGAGAAGGACCGCCCTCGACTCGCTACCGTGCTCTACCATAGCCTGGAGTCCCTTCGACTCATTGCCCTCCTCCTCGCTGCCTTCATCCCATCCACCTGTGAAAAGATGTGGTCCCAACTGAGAATCGAAGAAGACCTATGGGAACAAAACCTAAAAAAGAATGGAAAATGGGGAGGACTAAAACCTGGGAAAAGAGTCGTCAAACCCACGCCCCTGTTTCCAAGAATTGATCCCTCGAAAATTGAAAAAGGGATTTAGGTTAGGGTTAGGAAGGCCCTGCCTACCGGCAGGCAGGCGTATCGTGCATGGTCAATGGGTTAAGGGTTTAAAGGTCTTACAGAATCCCGTTTATCAGTGGCGAAGCTTGTATCGAAGCAAGAATTGGAAACTAGAAACTCGAGTATCGAGAATCTATAAGCCAGCATCGATACGAGCCTCAACAACAATAAACTCTGACAAACCCTGATCTTTGGACGAAACGGGCCTCGTTACCCTAATCCTTTACCCTGATACTTTTATCTTGGCTATGGAAAAACCAAAACCCATAGGTTCCATTCTCGAGAAAACTTTGAAAGCCCTGGAAATCGATGCGCCCTTGAAGGCTCATTCCATCTGGGGAGCTTGGACCGAAATTGTGGGAGAGCCTTTGGCGCTCCATGCCCAACCCCGCTCTATTTACAATCGGATTCTCTTTATCAATGTCTCCCATTCCACCTGGATTCAACAACTCCAATTTCTTAAGCCTGCACTCTTAGAAAAGATAAACGCCTTCTTGGGTGAGCCCCATATCCAGGACATTCGATTCAAACTGGGAAAGATTACTCCGGCCATTCCAATTCCTTCAGACGCCCGTGTTTGGGAGGATGAAAAGCTTGACAAGGGAACGTTAACTCGAATTGAAACCCTTGTTCAGAAGATCGAGGATGAGGAAGTAAGAAAAGAACTGGGAGAGGTCTTGATCAGAGGGGCGAAACTGGAGCAATATCGACGAAAGTTGAATGAATGAATCTAGCGTTCCAATGGCCAAGGGGTCAATCCGAAATAGTGCAGAATGCAATCCGTCTTCGCTAAACAGATTGGGTGGATTAACAAAATTGAATTCATTTCTTGACAAAGAAAAAATGGATATATTAAACTGAAAATAATAAGTTAATATCCTTAATAAGATGATAGACCTTGATACTTTCCAAAGATAAGGAATGATTTATCTTTCATGGACTATTGAATTTTCTCATTCTTTCTGGGGGATTCGATATTTTCCCTCCTCCCTCAATTGATTCAAGAATCGAACGCTGATCTCATAACTTTTCGAGAGCGTTATCCTTCCTAGCCTTATACGTGTGGTGGTGAAATTTCAGCAAAAGGAACATCTTACTGAAGGCGGAGGTTTTTACTAAGAATCGGAATCGGTAAGGAAATTTGGCGATAGGGGGGCCGTTTGATTGAGATCGAAATTTGGAAGAATGCGAAACCAAGAAGCTGAGGATAACAACTCTTAAGGCGAAAAGGAGCGATAACAATGGGAAATGAGGATAAAACATTTAATCCTGAAAAATACGGGATGGTCCTTTGTCCTGGTTGTAAGGGGGACGGTAAGTCTCTTGATGACGCTCAAGGGGTCAACATTTGCAGGGTCTGTAAGGGATTCGGACTCATCATGAAGGGGGAGAAAAATTAGTAAATACCTAGCTTACGAATTTTACTGGTGCGACGAAACAGGGAAAGACTATTTTGTTGGCATCCTCCCTGAGAGAAGAAAAAACCCAGAAAGAATTACAAGGGAGTCTATCGTAAATTGGGGATGGAAGGTTATAGGCGATCATTCAGAGGTTAACAGGATCTATTTCGTTACCGTAGAATATTGATGACTTACATTCAATTTGGATTACCAATTGGTTTCACGGCTCATAATATCTTTTCGAGGAGAGGGCTTTGTTTCAACAGCTAACCCATAGGAAGCTTCTACCCATTTATTGGTTAACTTTATCTTGCCTCATTGTTGCCGCTGATTATATCACTGGCCCGTATATTCGATTCCCCATTTTTTACGTTATCCCAATTGCGTTGGCGTCTTGGTTCAGTGGTCGACGATGGGGATTCGTGCTGGCTTGTAGCCTCCCGTTGGTTCGCATCCTCTTCCGTTTCCTATGGAATCTGCCATGGGGCATATTAGAAACCATTGTGAATGCAGGAACTTATATGGTCATTTTTTCTCTTTTTGTTTTCCTCATCGTCGATGAAGCGCAGAGGCGAACCCTTTTAAAAGAAGTCAAGGTGTTGAGAGGCCTTCTCCCAATTTGTACTTTCTGTAAAAGAATTCGTAATCGTGACAATCAGTGGGAAGCATTGGAGCACTATATCACTCAACATTCGAAAGCAGAATTCACCCACGGCCTTTGTCCAGAGTGTGCAAAGGAGCATTATGGCGTTTTCCTTCCACGTGAAAAATAGGTTCTTCCCTCAAAAGTGGCCCCGTCCCTATGCACCGGAGTGCCTGCCTGCTGAACCGCCTGCCTACCGCAAACAGGCTATTTCTCTCCCCTGAGAGACTGACTCACAGCGTTGTTGCGAGTCAGTGTAACGACCGAGGCAATCTCATAAGCCGTTGAAGACAAAGAGATTGCCACGTTCCCTTCGGTCGCTCGCAATGACAAAAATGGCTGATGGTGCAGTCCTTGAGAGGAGAGGGGGGAGCGGCTTCGCCGGGTTAGGCTTTCTCCAGTTTGATCTTCTCCCCGTCTTTGGCTTTCAAAAAAACCTTTGGGTCGCCGAGGACCTTTCCAATAATGTTGACGGCGCTGGCTGCTCGAATCTCATCTCCACGACTGGCTGGGGTAGGGCCGAAGAAGATACAGAAGGCCGTCCCTGGAGGCCAATATCCCAGTTCACCGGAGGAGACGACCTCTCTCGCCCCCTTCTCTTGACTGGCTTTAACCGGGATTGAGAAGTAGATCTCTTCACCCCAGAGATTGGCCTTTGCTTCGATGGGCAGGGCCTCCCAGATCATTTGAGCGGTTTTCGAATCACTCAGTTCGGCCTCCACCTTCAGATCACTGATGACGATTCGGATCTTCTTTTCCATCCTCTGCTCCTTTTGCCTCGAGGGGATCAAATTCTTCATAAAGGATATCCTGTTCCCCTTCTGCTGAGAGGTGGTTCGGGTAGAAGAGAATATTGCGATCCATCTTCATGGCCTCGCCCTTCAACGAAAGGAATCGATGGGTCTGTATCCTCAATAAGATAAAACTGAGAATCACGAGAACATAACTTGAAAGTTCCTTCACGACAGTGTAAAAGAAATTAGTTCTAAAACCTATAAAAGAGTGGATCCGAATGAAAAGAAAGGCACTGTTCAGTAGAAGACATAACGTGATGATCTGAAGCCAGAATTTTGTCTTCTGGGTGTTCTGCCCAAAGGAGAGAAGACACTGGTCATAAACCTTCTTGAAGTTCTTCCAGCTGGTTGAAATGTTCTTGAGAATTTCCTGATAGATCTTCTCGTCCCCCTCATAAATCTTCAAACGGACCTGTCGATCTCCCCTAAACAGAAGATAACGCTTCAATAAATCTTCGCGCTCTGCTAGAAAGGCTTGGTTTTTTTTGAATCCTTGATAAAAGACGAAACCCAGGGCGATCAGCAGAATGAAGGAGATGCTTTCACGTAATAAATCGATCCACATGGAATGAACCATCCTTAGGATATTTACCCTGTTAGAAAGGCCCGCTGCTTGCAGCGGGGATGATGAAGACAGAATACATTTCTTAGAGCGAGCACGGGGTTTAAAGCCCCGTGGAAGCCCTCCCGTTAGAAAGCCTTCGCCCTTTTACATCCGATTCATCAGGCTGGCCATATACCCGGCTCCAAACCCATTGTCGATATTGACCACCGCCACTCCTGAGGCGCATGAGTTCAACATGGCCAGAAGGGCCGTAATTCCACCAAAACTGGTCCCATATCCAACGCTCGTGGGAACGGCAATGACTGGCCGATCGACGAGCCCCCCTACCACACTGGGGAGGGCCCCTTCCATTCCAGCCACGACGATCAGGACACGGGCTCCCTCCAATCGCTCCCTCTCGGAAAGCAGTCGGTGAATTCCCGCTACACCCACATCGTAGAGGGTCTCCACATGATTTCCCATGAATTGAGCCGTAATGACCGCTTCCTCGGCCACCGGGATATCGGTCGTCCCTGCCGTGATGACCAGGATCGTCCCCTTCCCTTCTGATCTCACCGGATGGATAAGGTAGGTGAAAACTTTTGACCGAGGGTGATATCGGCTTTTTGGAAAGACCTTCTGAAGGGCCTTCGCCTTCCCCCCATCCAAACGAGTGATCAGAACATTCTGACCCTTTCTCTTCATCTCTTTCATAATAGAAAGAATCTGGTTGGGCGATTTCCCTTCTCCCCAGATGACCTCTGGGAATCCTCTGCGAAGGCTCCGATGGTGATCAATTCTGGCATAGCCTAAGTCTTCGAAAGGTAAAGATTTCAATTGGGCGATCGCTTCGTCGACCGAGGTCCTCCCCGACTTTACCTTTTTTAGAAGGCCTTCTAGTTTAAGGGGATTCATTGTTTTATTCTAAAAAAAAGAGGAAGGGTTTTTACTCTATTTAAAAATGTAATAGCCCTAACGCAAAAACCCCCTTTTGAATCAATTCTATTCAGTCTCCTGTTGAAAAGTCAAGAAAAACTCCCACAACTTTCACCCTGCTGTTGAAAAAACATCACCACTGGAGATCATCCAAGGCTTGCCACATAGGAAACCTCTCCATCTCTCTTTGCATCCGTTGGATGACTCAACCGCAGGGTTGACAAAGGGTAGTAAAAAGGATAGGCTCGTCTCATCCCTTCTCGAAATCGATTTGGTTGAGTCGTCTGAAGGAGGTTAGATGAATCGGACAGGCGTTGTCAAGGACCAACGATATCTGGAGCATGTCATGGACCCGGGACATCCGGAGAGCCCAGAACGACTGAGGGCCATCTATCAGATGCTTGAAGAGAAGGAGATGAAGGGACTTGTTGAGTCGGTGACGCCCCGAGTAGCCACTCGGGAGGAATTGGAGATGAATCACACTTCCAAATATATTGATCTGATTGCTTCTACCGCAGGGAAGCCCTATTATCGACTCGATATGGATACCTCCACCTGCGCCAAATCTTATGAGGCTGCTCTCTTTGCAGCCGGAGGTGTGCTGGAGCTCATCAAGACTGTGATGGAGGGAAAACTCCATAATGGGTTTGCCATGGTGAGACCTCCCGGCCATCATGCCGAGCGAGACCGGGCCATGGGGTTCTGTCTCTTTAACAATGTGGCCATCGGTGCCTACTATGCCCTGCGAAATTTTTCTCTGGAGAAGATTCTGATCGTGGACTGGGATGTTCATCACGGAAATGGGACACAGAATTCTTTCTATGAAGACCCACGGGTCCTCTATTTTTCCACCCATCGCTACGGTTTTTTCTACCCGGGGACGGGGGCGGCTACGGAGGTGGGAAAGGGAAAAGGAGAGGGCTTTAATGTAAATGTTCCCCTCTCGACGGGAGGCAGTGATGCAGATTACGGAATGATCTTCGAAAAGATCCTCACGCCCATTGCCCTGGAATATCAGCCCCAGTTGCTCCTCATCTCAGCTGGGTTCGATACCCACTACGATGACCCCTTAGGTGGCATGGAAGTGACGGAGAAAGGATTTGCAAGAATGACGCAAATCTTGATGGAAATCGCAGACGCCACGGCTCAGGGAAGACTGGCGATCACCCTTGAGGGAGGCTATGATGTCAAGGGTCAGAGTCGGTCTGTGAAAGCGGTGTTGCAGGAACTCGCTCAGGTCTCTTCTCTTGACAAAAAAGAGATGTTGGAGAAAGAAGAAAACAATTATCCCCGCATGGAACGATTAATGAATCAGTTAAAAGAGATTCAGAAACGATATTGGAAAAACCTCTAAGTCCCCTCTGTATTGACCATCTCTTTCAACTCTTTTCCAACCTTAAAGAAAGGGAGTTTCTTTGGGGGAACATCCACGATCTCTCCCGTTTTGGGATTTCGCCCCTTATACCCTCCGTAACTTCTCACCACAAAGCTTCCAAATCCCCTGATTTCAATCCGCTCCCCCTTCTCCAGGCTCTCCTTCATTCCATCAAAAAGGGTGTCCACGATTACCTTGGCGACCTTCTGTGTTACATTCGCCTTCTCTGAGACCTTTGTAATGAGTTCGGCTTTATTCATTTCTTCTCCCTCCCTTAGAGTAAGTGATTTCGAACCTACTGCACTGCATTTTCAAGAAAGGCAAGGCCCATGCTTTCTTCTTGCAACTCCTCCCGTGTCCACCGGGGGTAATTCGTTCGATATGGAATGAGCATCTTTCTTTTTCAAAGACTCTCGGTGATTCATGACTCGTGATTTTTCAAAAAATTGATAACTCTTAACTCCGAACTCCGAACTCCGAACTTTTTGTCCGCATTTCCTCCACCAACTGACCGAAAGTTTTTTCGAAACTCACCTTATTTTTATTGGTGGAACCCGCTAGAATAATTTCTCCTTCAGAACTCTTGGGAATCTTGATCCAAACCCTTTGATGGGAGAAAAAGAAAGAGATGATCAGGCCTAAGATTAACAGGCCACTTCCTACCCACACAATCCAGACTCCTGGGTCTCTTGTCACTTGAAGACCCGTGTACTCTAGAGGGATAATTCCTTCCAGGGTGAGGATGAATTCATCATTTCTCTGCTGAGCAATCCCTGGGGAGCCTTTAAAAACCCAGGTGGCTTGGGGAGCCTGATTGGGTTTGAAGAGGACTACCTGAACCCCTTCCCCAAAGGTATGGACTTGGGGGACATATCTCAACAACCGGATCTGGGTATTGGCGTTTGGAATGGAAGCGGTCTGTCCCTCCAAGAGCCTTAAAACCATCTTTTCTTTCTTATCTTTTTTCTGAACACCCAGGGACACATTATGGATGGCCCCATAACTCGATTGGTAGAAGGCCAGTCCCTTGTAACGGAGGGGATGATTGACCTGAATCGTCTGTTTTAGAACCTCCTCCCCATTTTCGAGAACAGTGAGAATGCTGGTGTACTCCTTAACATGTTTTTCTTGCCTTCCCGGGAGATCGTAATAGGTGAGACTAAAATCATCGCATCTCACCTTGAAACCAAGAGGCTTCGCAATCTCCTCATCCTTGACCCTCAAAAAGACTCGATCGACCGTCTCCCCCTCCAGGATATTAACAAACCCTCTGAAACCATAAAAAGAACCCAAGAGCCCTCCAATAAGGATAATGATAATGCTGAGATGGGTTATGGGAACTCCTAACCTCGAGAACCTCCCCTTTTCAGAGTAGAGGTTAATGGATGATTCCGTTTCAATCCGATCTGGGCTTTTCATCGATTTTTTCAGGTGGGAATGAACCTCCTCTTCTCTCTTCAAGGGGTTAGAGATACGAACTTTCTCCACATAGGGAAGAGTTCTGACCATCGAGTCTTCCAATTCTTTTGTCTCGGGCCCACGGAAGACCTGGCTGAGAATTCCCGGAATTCGGCGGAAGGAACATGCGATAAGATTGATCACTAAAAGGAGGAGAATGGCACTGAACCACCAAGAGTGATACATGTCGAAAAGGTTAAAAAAGTTCAATACGTTATATAGATCAACCCCGTATCTCTGAATGTACTCCGCACTCGTTGCATTCTGCGTGATAACAGTACCGATGATGGAGAGAACAGCCAATAAGATCAGGAGCGTGATGGTGAGTTTGACGGAACGGAACAGGTTGAAAAGAATGTCAAGAAACCCTTCCTCTTTTTCGCTGGCCTTTGCTTTCGGTTCTTTCATGGTGTTTTCTACTATGAAATGAAATTTTTAATCTGTTTTTATCCTTCCCTCTCGTATTACAGAAAAGTGAAGAATCCCGGCGGATGCAGAGAAGTATTTGAAATACTTAACATAAACAGTTGTTTACTGTCAAGCAAATGTATCGGAACGTAAGCATCTCTTTTCACGTAATGAAAACCGTGGCAGACACTAGAGGTACCGGCTGATCGGGACGAAGCAGACGGGCTGTGGGGAAAGATTTAGGCCTGCCTGCGCGTAGCCGCTCCCGCCTACGCGAAGCCCCCGCTTCGGCGGGCGTAGGTAGGTCGGCGAAGGCAGGGC
>Ga0209427_10000373_pt1 | contig 47071 bp, 42 predicted proteins | sample DeeMarSWOR136_30_FD_187465 | JGI IMG/M metagenome (GOLD analysis project Ga0209427, IMG submission 187465) | Marine sediment microbial communities from White Oak River estuary, North Carolina - WOR-1-36_30 (SPAdes) (version 2) | ecosystem: Environmental > Aquatic > Marine > Intertidal zone >...
GGGAGCACCAGAAGGCCGCCGATCAGGACGACTCTCGGCACGAGAAGATAGGCCATCTCGCTCCATGAGGACAGGGCATAGAGGCCGCCGGTTCGGACCTTGATGCTTCTATCCAGCCTTCTTCTGCGCCGTTCCCTTTCAGCCATCTCAGACCCTCTCCTCGAGTTCTTTCTGCTTGCCCAGAAGCCCTGAGGGCTTGAACAGGAGAATCAGGATAATGGTTCCCACCAGCACCACCGATTCCCAGAGAGCCCCGAAGAGGGCGGTGCTGATCTTCATGGCAAAGCCGATCACAAAGGAGGCCAACACAGCCCCGGCCCAGCTTCCCAATCCCCCAATGATACACACGGCCAGGGCGTAGATGAGCACCTTGTACCCGGCCTCGGCCGTGACATTCCCTAATGGAAGGATAATCACAGCCGCAAGGCCGGCCAATGCGGAGCCAATGGCCAGAGATATCATGGCGGTTCGGTCGGAGTTAACCCCCAGCATCATGGCAGCCCGCTCGTCCTGTGCGATGGCCCTCAGGGAAAGGCCGGTTTTGGTGTAGCGGGTAAAAAGCCACAGTAGAGCGACGACCGCTAATCCGGCACCAATGATGATGAGGCGCTGATAATCCACATAGACGCCCAGGACACTGATCTTTCCTTCTATGAAGGGTTGGAGCATGTAAAAGGGACCTATGAACCCCTTGAATCCGGCAATACCCTGCATCCGAAGGCCTTCCAGGATGATGAGACTCACAGCGAATGAGGAAATGATCTCCGAAGTGGGCATGCCTCGCAATCGCATCAAAACGAAACGATAGATGATGAGACCGAGCAATGCGGCAATGATCAAGGAAATGAGGATCGCCAGAGCATAATGGAGGTTGAAGTCATTAACAAAACTCCAGGTCAAAAAGCCCACGAGCACATAGATGGAGCCGTGCGCAAAATTGGGGACCCTGGCGACTCCGTAAACGAGGGTAAAACCCACAGCAATGAGGGCGAAGACGACGCTATTCACGGTGCCATATATGAGAATATCCATGGGAACCTATACAAAACCACAAATCCCCCCCCACCCCCCTTTGCGAAATCCAAATTCCTCCCCCTTGACGGGGGAGGCCAGGGTGGGGGTGAATAAAACGTCGTCTTCTTTCGAAAACTTGTTCTCTCCCCCTCCCCTCTATCCCCTCCCGCCAGGGGAGGGGAAGGGAGCTATAGGAGGACCTCCAAGGGGGGATTTTGGGATCACTTCAGCCAAGGGGGCATCTGGATTTTGCCCATGGCCGCAACCTCGGGGAAGATCTGGACCCTTTGACCATCCTGCCATTGAACCCAGCAGCCCAGAACACTCGTCTTGGGATCATACCCGTAGACAATCTGATGATTCTCATCAAACCGGATGGTCCCGCGGACAGCAGGGAGGTTCGTTTTTTGAATGGCATCGATGAGGGCGTCCTTCTTCAAGGTTCCAGCTCTTTCTATGGCGTCCTTCAACACGTAAAGGGCTTCGTAGGCGCTGACGCAACCCGTGCTGCGAGGCGGCACGCCCCACCTTTTTTCGAATGCGTTATAGAATGCCATGGCCTTAGGCGTTGCATTGGTGGGAACACTGCCTGTTTCTGAAAGGGTGACAATGGAATAGGCGCATTTGCCGTTGGTCGCCTTCCAGAAGCCGGGATCCTCAGCAGCGCCAATGAAGCCGATGGGAAGGGCAGGGACTTCCATATCCGCCCATTGCTTTATGAGGATGGATGTTTCCGGAGAATAGGCCCACATGAAAAGCAACTGGGCCCCTGATTTCTTGCAGTCACTCAAAGCGGCAGAATAATCTGTGGTGCCGATAGGATGCTTATCGTGACCCACGATCTCCCAACCGGTCTTTGCGGCCAGGTTTTCAACGATGCCCGCTGCCTTCCGGCACATGAGGCTGTCGTCTATGGAGACGAATAGCTTATTGAATCCGTACTCCGATTTGATCTGGCTCATCAGATCAATGGCTTCTTTAATGTACCACTTCACGCTGCCGCTTTCCCTGAAGGAGTGTTTGTATTTATTCAGGTCACTTCCCACCTTCTGATCCCAGCTCGGCGTGTAGCATCCGATGGAAACGATGTCGACGGCCTTATACCGGGCATAAAGATCCAGGGCGGCCATGCCGCATTCCGACATGCAAGGCCCGCCGGCAATCACATCGGCCTTTTTCTGGAGAATCAGTTTCTCGACGGCGAGGAGAACTTCACTGGTGGGCACACCCGGTTCTTCATCGCGGGTATCTATGATTTCGAGCTGCATGGGACGCATCACACCATCCATCTTCACCCCTCCGGCCGCATTAATCTCCTCAGCGGCCAGAATCATGCCCCGCTCACCGTTTTGCCCATAAGCGCTTGCCCTGGGAACCGGAGCGCCGACGATGATGGGCTTGCCTTTCTCGGCTGCCTTTGCCGGACTCATTCCGAGAGTGACGATCAAAGCAGCAATGACAGCCAGGGTTACGGAAACAAAAATAACTTTTCTGTTCATAGCACCCTCCTTCCTTTGAACGGTATTCTTAATAAAGATTAATCTTAAACCGGGTTAATGAAACGAGAACTTTGGTCCTGAGACCACATTGGATGCACAAATTGGAAAGATTGGTTGATGATGCTCGCACAGGGCATTCAAACAAAGGCTCGTCACGGAAAAGGGACTCCCCAGCTTCAAAAAACCATTCTTTCGTAGAAGGGGCTTTTTAGCTTCTGCTTTTCGAGCTGCGAGCAGAATGAGGGGAGACCATGTGGAATGATAAGTTGCTCTTTTTGCTTGAATTGATCCTAGGCAAAAGGGTTCTGGGTGTCAAGAAGAAAAAGCTTGGGGGTCAGGGCATGAGCCAGTTCGGAAGGACCAGGGATATGCTGGGCACGTAAGTAATGATCAAGAGGCAAATGAGCAGCAAAAAGAGGAAAGGCATGACGGCTTTGGCCACATCGGTCAGGGTCTTACCGGTAATGCCCATGGAGACAAAAAGGTTGAGACCAAAGGGGAAGGTGAGAAAACCGAATTCCACGTTCACAATCATCATGATGCCAAAGTGAATCAGGTCAATGTCAAATTCCTGAAGGGTCACAAAAAGGATAGGAGAAAGAACCAGAATGGCGGAGACAATGTCCATGAGACAGCCGATGATGAGAAGGAGAATATTGATGGCGAAAAGAAAGAGGTATTTGTTGCCCACGTGGGCGACGATGAATTCGGCTGCTTTTACAGGGAGTTGCTCCCTGGTGAGAAGCCAGATAAAGGTCATGGCGCAGGCAATGATGAAAAGGAGGGATGCCGAGAGCACAGTCGCTTCCTTCAGGGTTTTGTTAAACCTTGACCATGTGAGCCCTTTGTAAATGAACACTTCCACCAACACCGCATAGACCACGGAGACAGCAGCGGCTTCAGTGGGCGTAAAAATGCCGGTGTAGATGCCGCCGAGCACAATGACCGGCATGGCCAGTCCCCAGGAGGCTTTCTTTATCAGACGAAGCCCTTCTCTGAAGGAGATATCCTGTGTCGTTCGCCAGCCATGCTTTCTAGCCAAAATGAAGGCGTAAAGCATGAGAACGCCGCCGATGAGGAGCCCCGGGAGGAAGCCCGCCATGAAAAGCTTTCCAACAGAAGCGTTCATCACCAGGCAATAGAGCACCATGGGAATCGACGGCGGAATCAGGATGCCCAAAGAGCCCGCACAGGTGAGGAGGCCGGTGCTGAATCGATCACCGTAGCCGCTTTTGACAAGGGCGGGTATCATAATCCCGCCGATGGCGATCACTGTGGCCGGACTCGATCCGGATATGGCTGCGAAAAAGATGCAGGCGAGTACGGAGGCAAATGCGAGTCCTCCCCGAAATCGTCCCACCAAGAGATTCATCACATCCACGAGGTACTTTGAAATGGAGCCCTCAGCCATGATACTGCCCGCAAGGATGAAGAAGGGGATCGCCAGGAGGATGAAGTTGTCCATGCCGTTGAACAACTGCTGCACAATGGCCTGCAGAGGAACGCCCAAGTAGAAATAGAGGGTGGCACCGGTCACGGTGAGCAGCACGATCGCAATGGGCGTAGAAAGGACCAAGAGTGCGCCAAAAAGGATGAACATAAAAGCGATCATGCTGGCCCCCTTGTGCGGCAGAAGGGCTCTTTAGATAGGATCGCTTTTCCATGCTTTACGGATTGCATGAAAAAGCGGATTGAAATGACGGCCGAAAAGAGGCCGATGGGAAGATAGGGAATCCACATGGGGACCTGGGTTGCTGGTGTGAGCACCCCATAGCGGGCGAGCTTTGAAATCTGGATCCACGCAAAATAGCACGCGACCGCCATGATGATGGATGCCACAAGATTTGCCACCACTTTGAGGAGATGTGCGAGCCAGTCCGGAGAATATTGGGTCAGCGCCTCCATGCTGAAATGGGTCCCGTATTTGACGCCAAGGCTCGCGCCCATGAACGTAACGAGGATCGTGAGGTAGCGGGCCCATTCCTCGAACCAGTCGTAGGCTATGTTAAACCCATAGCGCATCACCACCTGCCACGTGGCACCAAAAGCCAGAATCAGGAGGACATAGCCCACGAAGAGCTCTTCCATGTTGTTGACGGCTTTCCAAAGGTTCCTCATGGGGCTCCTTTTTGGGTGGACCCTTCTTGTGAGGGAGCAAAAAGCTCAGAAGGCGAGAAAGGCGCCGGGCGCCTTTCTCGCCCGAAACGCGCTATTTCATTGTGAGTTTGTCTGTCTCGTAGTGTTTGATCTTCTCCTGAATGAGCTGGTAATAGGTCATGCCGGCGTATTTCCCGAATTCCTTCTTGTTGGGCACTTTCCCTACCTTTTTCTCGTACTTTTTGTGAACAGGTTCCATCACCTTCATGAAGGCCTTTCTTTCCTGAGGTGTAAGACGGACGATCTTGAGACCCTTGGACTCTTCCTGCTTAATGAGTTTCTCTCTCAGATCCATACAGCTGTCGCGGTTGATCTGAAGGCCAAGCTTTGCAGCTTCACGGAAGATCTTCTGCTGGTCAGGGGTCAATCTGTTCCAGAGGTCGATGTTGACCACGATGACGCATTCGGTGAGGATGTGGTTGGTCAATGTGGCGTAAGGACAGACCTCGGTAAATTTCATGAGAATAGAGGTCATGACCGGATTGTCCTGGGCATCGATCACGCCCTGTTGCAAGGCATTGTAGATTTCAGGGAAAGGCATAGGAACGGGACTCGTACGCAATTGCCTGAAAGAGTCCAGGTAAACGGGGCTTTCCATGACGCGGATTTTGAGACCGTTCATGTCTTCAGGCTTTCGGATTTCTCTTTTCGTGTTGGTGATATCTCGCATGTCGTTTTCCGTGTAACCGATGGCCACCATGCCCTTTCTCGGAAAAAGATCAAAGAAGATCTTCTGGATATCGGGATCGTCAAGGACCTTGTAGCCCACCTCTCTGCTGGGCCAGAGAAAGGAGAGATCGAAAAGCGCCACTTCACGGACAAAGTTCGAAGCGACAGCTGTTGTTGAGGAACAGATATCCAGGGTGCCGCCCTGCACCTGCTCCAGCGTGGATCGCTCTCCACCGAGCTGACCCATGGGGAAGACATCGACTTGAATCTCGCCATTGGTTTTCTTGTTGATGTAGTCGGCAAAAGCAATGCAACCATGGTGCTGGCCATGGGTGGGTGGGGCCACATGGGCGTATTTCAGAACCATCTTTGCAGATGCCGGACCTGCAAATGAGAATGCGAATAGACAGGCTAGAAACACTATGAAGAGCTTTTTCATCACTGACCTCCTGTTGGAATCTATGCAGAGAAACCGTCGCAATTCATATGCCAAGCAAAGCACACGGCCCTTGCCGGTTGTAATTCTTTGATAAGAAAAAGGAATTGCTCAGGCAAAAGGGGTTGGGGTGAATGTATGCAGGCTGGTAGACTGTCAGCGTTCTTTACACACTGTAAAGGACTCAGGAAATGTTAGGTGAGTTCCCTCCGCCACGAGGGGCGTTCAAAAGGAGGTGACGACTTTTTACTCTGTGGTTTTGGAAAAGTGTTCTTTGAAGGCCCCAATGACACGCTGGATATCTTCCCTTGTCACGTGCAAGTGGGTGACAAGCCGGATCTGCTCGCGACCGGCAATGAGAATGCCTTTTTCTCTGAGCTCCTTCTGAAGGGCCATGAAGCGGGGTCTTTCAAGGGAGACAAAAACCATGTTGGTCTGGACTTTGCTCATATCGAGGGACAGATCCTCGATTTGGCTCAGGCCTTCGGCAAGAAGTCGCGCGTTTTTGTGGTCCTCTGCCAGCCTTTCCACGTGCTCGTTCAGGGCAACGATGCCGGCTGCAGCCAAAACACCGGCTTGCCGCATGCCGCCTCCCAGAACCTTGCGCCAACGCCTCGCTTTTTCAATAAGCGCCCCGGTGCCACAAAGAATAGACCCTACAGGCGCACCGAGTCCTTTGGATAAGCAGATCGAAATGGAATCGAAATGCCGGGCGATGGTGCTGACGGGAACCCCGAGCCTGACCGCAGCATTAAAGGCACGGGCCCCGTCGAGGTGAATGGCCATGCCGTGCTCCTTGGCGAAGAGGCCTGCTCGTTCCAGATAGTCCACGGGAAGCACCTTGCCGGCCTGGGTGTTTTCAAGGCAGAGAAGGCGGGTGCGGGCAAAGTGAAAATCATCCGGCTTGATAGCCCGGGCCACCTCGTGGAGATCCAGTGAACCGTCTTCTTGAAAATCGAGAGGCTGGGGCTGAATGCTGCCGAAGATCGCTGCACCACCCCCTTCGAATCTGTATGTGTGCGCCTGCTGGCCCACGATGTACTCATCGCCCCGTTCACAGTGGCTCAGCAATGCGAGCAGATTGCTCTGGGTGCCGCTGCTGGCGAAGAGAGCGGCTTCCATCCCGGTCATATCCGCGGCGAGGGATTGAAGACGGTTGATCGTGGGGTCTTCACCGTAAACATCGTCTCCCACCTCGGCCTCGGCCATGGCCGCCCGCATGGCCGGTGTGGGTTTCGTTACCGTATCACTCCGAAGATCGATGATTTTTTCCTCATGGCCCATGGGTCTCACACTCCCCTAATCTTTTCAGCATGCGGTTACTTGCGAACACAAGGTCCGGCAGTGCCACCCCCTCACCTTTACCCGCCTCTGGCGGGCCAGCCTCTCCCCTTCGAGGGGGAGAGGAGATTCTCTCAGCCACGACACACACCTCTGCTTTCGGATAGACGATGAGAGGGTTGATGTCAAGCTCGCAAATCTCAGGACGCTTGGAGACAAAAACCGACAGGCGCATTATGCAGGCCTTGGCTGACAGGTTTTTTCAGGTTGCAAAAAATCTTTTTTGCTGTACTTTTAGATTCAGGAACAGAAAAGGCTGAAAGACAAGGAACATAGGCTGTTTTGGTGGGTCACGCAAATGAAAAAATTCATATATCTCGATAATGCGGCCACCTCTTTTCCCAAGCCACCGGAGGTCGCCCGGTCCATGATCTATTTCATGGAGGAGGTAGGCGCAAACCCGGGAAGGTCAGAACACCCGCTGTCGGTTGAGGCTTCCCGCATCGTTCAGAACACCCGCGAGAGCCTTGCCGCACTGTTTCATGTCAAAGATCCTGCGCGTATCGTGTTCACCATGAATGTGACGGAATCGCTCAATACCGTCTTTTCCGGGTTCTTGAAACCCGGGGACCACGTCATTATCACAGCCATGGAGCACAACTCGGTCATCAGGCCATTGAAGTACCTAGAAGAAAAGGGTGTCATCACTTTGTCCATCGCCCCGTGTGATCATAGGGGATTTCTGGACATTGATGCACTGCCGAAACTCATCAGGAAAGACACGGCTCTCATGGTCTTAAACCATGCGTCCAATGTGTGCGGGACCATTCAAGATGTGAGAGCGGTTAAGGACGCCGTGGGCGATATTCCGCTATTGCTCGATGCCGCGCAAACCGCCGGATGCTATCCTATTGATGTGGAAAAAGACGGCATTGATTTTCTTGCTTTTACAGGCCACAAGGCCCTTCTGGGCCCTCAGGGTACAGGGGGATTGTACATCCGGGAAAACCTGAGCCTCCTCCCGCTCAAACGAGGGGGGACCGGAAGCATATCCGAGAAGATACATCAGCCAGACTTCTTGCCGGACGCCCTTGAAAGCGGCACGCAGAACAATGTGGGCATCGCCGGACTCGGGGCGGGTGTGGACTTCATTCTGAAAGAAGGCGTCAGCAAAATCAGGAAACACGACGAATCGCTCACGGCAGCGCTTCTTAAGGCACTGTATGATGTGCCGGGCCTGACCATCTACGGCCCTCTCAAAGCTGAAGAGCAAACTTCGACATTAGCCGTCACTTTTGACACCATTCTTCCCACCGGAACGGAGCATGTGTTCAGCGGCTGCGGATCGATTAATCTGGGTTGGCTGGAGGAAGGGGTTCCCCTCGGTGAAGCGGGCAATCTCCTGAACCACGAATATGACATTTTCGTGCGCGTCGGCCTGCATTGCGCACCCCTGGCCCATCAGACGCTGGGAACATACCCTGAAGGCACCGTTAGGCTCAGCATGGGCTATTTCAATATCTTGGAGGAAATCGAGATCGCTGCCAAAGCCATCCGGGAAATCGCCAACAAGTGAGAGTCTCTTATCCGGGCACTTTAGCTGTTTGAAAAGACACCCCCTTCCAAAAGGCGGTTGCCGATCCCTGTCTTTTTCTTCAAGAGCATATCCATTGCCTTCAGAGGCGCGGGTCTGATCTTTGAGGGTTTAAAGAGCTCAACTGGTTGTCGGGACCGCAATATTCTGCGAGAGCTTTGTTGGCGTTAACCCTCAAAAATCAGACCAGGGCATCGTCCGGAGGAATCCCTTTTGGGATATGCTCTTTCAGAAACAGACAGGGACCGTCCCAGAGGGGATGTATCAGGATGGCGCTAAGGTGTTCACCCTTATCCAGGGCCGCCGCGTTTCTTACCCGACCGGATTCTTTACTCAGAGAAAAGGCGCTCCCCTTCGCCGTAAACGGCCACAGGGTAACTGGTCAAGTCAAAGGGATCGTTGTTCCAGCAGATGAAGGAGGCCCACCTGTTCCTTTGTAGCGAGCCGAGGATATTGTCAATACCGAGGATTTCCGCATTCCTTCGGGACACCAGATCGATGGCTTGCGCCTTGGGAAGACCGGCCCGTGTGAACCAACGGGTTTGGAGAAAGATCTGTCTTGCAGGCGTGACAGGGTGGTCTGTCATGAGACCGAAATCAACCCGTGAATCCAGGAGGTAGCGGATGTTCCGCCAGTTCTCATGTTTCAACTCCACTTTGTAGGCGAAAGAGTCAAGGGGGCCGTAAGTGACCGGAATTTTGCGTTTCTTCAATTCAATGAAAATGTCAGGGTGATGGACATCCATGGCATGCTCAACCGTGACCTTGATTCTGAACTCGTCCACCAAGCGCAGCACCGCCGCAATATCGTCAATCTTGTGAACATGGGTCCGTAGGGGTTTTTTGCGCGCCAGCACCTCCCGAAGGACTCTCTCCTCCGCAGAGAAGGTGATCTCTTCCTTTTTTGTGCCCTTTGCCCGGCGAAACTTCTCTTCTTTCTGGCGCACCTCGTCCAGTTTTTTCCTGAAGAGAGCCACAGCCCCCATGCGCGTGGAAGGGCGTTGGCCCTTCCATTCCTGGGTAGACATGGGATTGTAGCCGAAGGCGGCTTTGACGCCTGCACGGGTGATAAGCGCCTTCGTGCTGTTTTTTGCGTAGTTGCGGATGACAGCAGAAAGCCCACCAATAATATTGCCGCTTCCGGGGAGGACGCAGGAGTAAAGAACGCCCATCTCAATGGCGTCCTGAAAGGCGGTGTCGTCCATCTGCACGGAATCCAGTGCATCCGTCAGGGCGAACAGGGAGTCCAGTTGGTCATTGGCCTCTGAATCACGGCTGGGCTCGCCCGCCCTGGCCATGCCGATGTGGCTGTGAGGGTCAATGAAGGCGGGCGTCAAGACCGGAAAGGACCCAAGGCGTTTCCCCTTCGCCTTGTTTGAAACATCCACGATCTCACGTCCCTCAAAGACAATATAGGCGTCCTGGATGACCGACTTACCCGTGTAAATCGTTCTACCGTGTATGCATTTCATTCACATATCCCTTATGATTTGCAGCATATCCGAGGAAGAGATGATACCCACTAGTTTATTGTCCCTGGTGACGAATACCCGATGAATACAGCCCCTGATCATGGCATCAGCCACCTGCTGGATCACGGTGTCTTCATTCACGCTGAAGATCTTGCGTGTCATGATGTCCCGCACCGTCAAATAAGGTTCAGAAGCCACGCGAAATGATCGAATTTCTTCCTTTGCGTATTGGTGTTCCAGTCCACCAAGATAGTAATCGGCAGGGCGCTGCCACCCTTCCTCTTTTCCTGGCATGGCCTGCTGGCGCACAATGTCGGTGAGAGAGACGACGCCCAGGAGTTTCCCATCCTCGGAGGTGACCGGGACCCCGGAAATGGAGTTCTCGATCAGGAAGTCGGCCAACCGGTCGATGGACCAGTCGAGGCCGACGGCCAGGACATCCGAGTTCATAATATCTTTTGCTTTGAGCGCTTTCATGGCTTCCTCCAGGTCTTCTGACCATGAGACGACTGAGGGGGAGAGTTCCAGGATGCTGAGCAGCGCTGCCTCAAGCCTGCATGATCAAACCGCGACATCCCCTGTTTTCATGGGTCCCCCGCAGGATAGTGGAGTCATGCAGAAAAATCAACCGTGTCATTTAATGGGAGGGAAGTCGCTGCCAGCTGGGCCTAGGATTTTGAATTGCAGGCAGTGTGCACCGGCAGGTGTTTTGACCATGATTTTACGATTTAAGGATCTCGCCCATGCCAATGAGGGCTTGCCGGGTCAAAATGGGCCCGGCGATCTCGAAGAGAACAGTGGACGCAATGACCACGGTGAGAATCGTTTCTCCCAAATCGGGGCGGCGCTGGGCTGCGACAAGGGCGATGCCTATCCAGAGCCGGAATAGGGGTTCTGCCTGAGCTGCAGTCCCTCCCACCCAGGCACCCACAAAGCGACCCAAAATCCGCAAAACGAGATAGCCGATGCCGACCAGACCGATCTTGATAAGCATTCCCGTCTGAAGGGACGCGCCAGTCAAGACAAAAAAGAGAATCATAAAGGGCAGGTCAATGTTCTCAATGGCATGAAAAGGCCGCGTATGATGTCGGGCCAGGTTGGCCACAAGGCATAAGGCTTAAGGCTCACGGGAAAGCGATCATCCAACTGGACTTTCTTAAGCCCTACGCCTTTAGCCTTCTGCCCTTTGCAGCGGGGCGTTGTAAACAAGAGAGGGTCCATGCAAATGCTTTCCAACGATACGATTCGGTTCGATCTAAGGGCATTCCTGTGTCACCTTTTCCAAAAGCTTACGATAGTAAGCATAGTTCTCAAAGGGCACGTCCTCACGGACCCGACCGTCGGCAAGAGGGATATAGCCGCCTTGTGCAAGGAGGGGGGGCACTTTTTCTTTCACCTCACGCTGAATGGCCCCTTTACCGTGGCGGAGGGCGTCCAGGTCAATGCCGCCGATCAATCGGAGATCCCGGCCAAATTCCCGCCGCAAATCTCGGTAGTCCATGGTTTGCATGTTGGACTCCGACGACCACAGACAGTTGAAACCCCACTTCAGGATGCTGGGGATCAAGAGCCTTGGATTGGCAAAGGTGAGGAGAATGATCGTTTCAACACCGTGGCGGCGAATGACTTCGAGAACCGGTTCGTAACTTGTAAGGACGAATTCTTCATACATCTTGGGTGAGATGAGCGGCCTGTCGGTTCCGCCGATCGGTTCGACAAAAACGGCCGCATCGATATCGACCTCCTCCAAAACCCTTTCGGCCAGGCGGGCAGAGAACTGACCTCTAATGGCCATAGCCTCACGGACAAATTGGGGGTCATCTTTGAGAAGAAGCATGACTTCGGTAAACCTTCGCCAGTTACGGACCCCCATGGATAGGAAAAAGCCGCGGTGCACCCAAAGGGTGAGGATATGGTCCCGTCTTTTCCAGGCCTGGACGCGTGCGGCCCAGTCCTTGTGCAGGCGGTGAGGATCATCGGGGTTGAGACGCCGACGAAACACGTCGAGGTGTGACCGCGAAGTGGGCCATCTCTTGAGCTCAGGGCGCGGGTCGAGATCCGGCTCGATCTCCTCTCGTTTGTCGAAAGAGAAGATCTGCGAGAGATTCTTATTCCGCGGTAAGCCCTGCCGTCGCCATGCCTCGAGCACGCCTTCCCGCAAGCCCTCCTCGAAATAAGGCACGCGATCAGGGGTGCCGAAGCGCATGGTTTCCAGAAATCGCTCTCGACTATTCATAAGGGATCTTTGTTCAAAGCCACGAGGTCTGCAACCTGCTTACCCTTCAGCTCTACGACGCGGAGGCGTCATCCCTCCCAATTTCTGCTTTTTCAGAAGCTCAATGACATGAATCTCGGTGAACACCCAATCTTTCTCGATCTTTTGAAGAGCGCATTTTACTTCGTAAACCTCAAGGATGTCCTCACCTGTATGCCATTTTCCCTTGACCTGGGCATTCAAAATTACTTTTGCTGTGGTCTTTTGGCTCATGGTGATGTCAAGGTCGTGAAAACCCAAAGTGAGTTCTGAAAACTGGGAAAGCGCGCTCACGGCATGGGCCTGTATCTCTTCGCGTGTATAGGTTCGCGACAACGAACGGCTTTCATCGGTGACGGCACAGTTGTCGGCGAACAATCTCTTGATCTTTTGAACTCTGACCATCCATTTCAGTCGATCTTCATGGGACTCTTTGGAAACCGATTCGGAAAGGCGCTGAAACTGCCTTTTTATCTTCCTTTGGTCACTTTGCAGAAAGTAAAGCATGCAAAAGACCCCGAGGCCTATGACCAGGATGCCTGCGATGATCGATTTTGGTCTAACCATAGAAATTGAAGCTTCCGTTGCGACAGATCGGTTTCATGCTGGGTTGGGCTGGGACCCTCAACGTGGAAAAGGACACAAAAATGGCCCGAGAAAAGGTAAGCCGCGATCCCAACAAGGAGAATTCTTATCAGGAACTTGGGCGCCAGGAAAGGAAAAAAATTTCTGAATCTCGTGACATCCCGTCATGATGACAACAAAGGAGAGGCAAAGAAGTGGGGTGGAAGTGCGGTGATCTCTTGGTGGTTTCGGAAGTTGGGATCAGGCTGTACGGTTTAAAAGAGAGAGCTGTTCATTTAAGGTCCAATAGTCGTAAATGTAACCGATGCCAAAGATCCCGCCTGTAAACAGATAAATGATTCCTGTAATCCATTTGCCCATATACATTCTGTGAATACCGAGGAGACCGAGAAAGGTGAGCAGGATCCAAGCGACGTTGTAGTCGTATCGGCCCTTTTCGAAGCGCAGGTCAGCTTGCCGATCCATGGAGGGGATCAAAAATAGATCGATGATCCAACCGATGAATAAAAGCCCAAGGGTAAAAAACCAGATGGTTCCGGATATGGGCTTTCCAAAGTAAAACCTATGGGAACCTGTGAATCCAAAAATCCATAAGAGATAGCCCATGAGTTTGCTGTGCGTTTCATCGCCGTAAGCCATGATAACAACTCCGTGTCCAATGCTTTTTAAAACATAAGGAGCTAAATCGGTGCTGTCAACTCTAATCGATTTTTGACTCGCTTAGGGTGAAAGTCATGAGGTAATGCTGGGGGCCTATTTCTTTGAGTGTTTGTTCTTTGAAGCCATGAGGAATGACGTGCGATTCAACATCTTCAGGTGTGAGCCTGATGGTTATGGGCGGACCAATCGGCCCTTCCACTTTGTTAAACTCAACAATTCCGAGCGTGCCTTCAGGCTTCAAAATCCTGGCCGCCTCTTCCAAGGCATTTTGATCGCCCTTTTCCTGCACCAGGTCATGCAAGACCGTGGCGATCAGGCAGACATCGACACTTCCGCTCTCTATGGGGATGCGGGAGCCCACATTGGCGACGATGGTCCTGATGTTCTTGATACCTCGTGCCTTGATGCGGGCGACCAGGGTGGCGATCGCCTCTTCCCAGATGTCCACGGCATAGACCAGCCCTTTGTCTCCGACGATGCCGGATGCAGCCATAGCGTAATCACCGGGCCCACAGGCCAGGTCCACAAAAGTACTCCCTTTCTTCAAGGCCAATTGATCAAAGAGCCTGTTATGATCAAGGAGTGAGAAACTGCTTTTACCTGCCCCGTGCGGTTTGTACAGAGGCGTTTTCGCCATTTGGTCTCCTCCGACCTCTGAAACGCGGCTTACCTCAAGAGGTCGTGAGCCAAGCGGCAATAGAGCTCCACCCCCAGGGGTAGGACATCCTCATTGAAATCGAACTTGGGGTTGTGCAAAGATACGCAGCCTTTCCGGCCCGCCCCAAGGAAGAAGAAGCAGCCCTTCGCTTTCTCTAGATAAAAGGCCATGTCTTCACCCCCCAGGGTGGGCTCCGGTTCAACAACCCGGTCCTCACCGACGACATGAGAAGCGCATTTTCGGACCAGCTCGGCTATCTCCTCATCATTCTGCAGCGGGGGATAGCCTTGCGAGTACTTGAGCTCGTACTCCGCCCCCATGGACTCGCATACGCCACGGACGATCCTTTCGACCCGTTCAGGCCATGAGAGCCATATCTGGCGGTCAAAAGTCCTCGTGGTGCCGCACATGTCAGCCTCTCCGGGGATGATGTTGAAGGCGCTTCCGGCCTGGAATCGGCCCACTGTAACGACCGTGGGGCTCAAGGGATTCATCTGACGACTGACGATTCTCTGAAGCGCGTTGATGACCTGGGTGCCCACCTCGAGGGCATCCAGACAAAGATGAGGCATGGCCCCATGGCCCCCTTGGCCAATGATTTTGAGGTCGAACCGGTCCATGGCGGCCATAAGGGGTCCTCCTTTTACCCCGATCGTACCTTCCGGGATTCCCGGCCAAAGGTGGCAACCGACCGCATAGTCTACCTGAGGACTTTCCATAACCCCTTCCTCAATCATAGGCTTGGCGCCGCCCGGTCCCTCTTCAGCAGGTTGAAAAAGGAACTTGATACTGCCCTTGAGTTCATCTTTGATTTGCTTCAGGGCCGTGGCCGCTGTGAGGACCATGCTCATATGGGCGTCGTGTCCGCAAGCATGCATGGCCCCTTCGTGGATGGAGGCGAAATCGAGCCCTGTTGACTCTTTGAGGGGAAGAGCGTCCATGTCGGAGCGGATCATCAGGGTCTTACCGGGTCGCCCCGTTTCCATGAGACCGACCACACCGTACTGGGCGATACCCGTCTGAACCTGGAGGCCTTCTTTCTTCAAATATTCGGCCACATAGGTGCTCGTTTTCTCTTCGGTATAAGCGGGTTCAGGAATGCGGTGAAGATCGCGGCGGGTTTTGATCATCACGTTCTTGTATCCGCGAACAAGTTTCTTGAAATCGATCATAGCAGTACCTCCCAAAAGGCAGACGCTTTCTATAGAAGGCAGGCTTCTTGGAAGCCATGGACCTTTTTCTTTCACCATCATACGATGGGAGAAGAAGGGCGTTGGCTTTGAATGGTACTCAGGAATGCAGGACTGACTTTCGGGGCTTTTACCAGATCTGTTTCAAGAAAGTCAATGATATTGAATACTATTTGTTCATGAGATGCACAGCCAGAAGCATAGACGAAGGAAATGTCGAAAAGAGGGATTACGGAGCAGAGGGGAGAGGTGCTAGCCGGGTCCGTAAATAGCTCGAACTTTTCGTATGATGGCGTACCGGTGAAGATGGTTTCGAGGATCGGCGTCTGGAATGGAGAGAATCTTTTCCAGGTATTTTCGCTGCCCCTCTATGGCTTCGGTATAGAGGTTCGTTTGTATGTTCCAACGGGAGGTGAGGTGGGAAATCATGAAGCGATTCGCTTTGTCGATGATCGGCTGGAGGCGCTTGTCGATGAAGGCATAAAAGTCTACCGTTCTTCTCAGCAAGTCTGATTCGCTTTTGTAATCACCCACGTTGCCTTCTTTGTATTCGTGGTAAAGGAAAAGGAGTTTCTCCAAGTAGGTTCTGTCGGACATCTGCCCGAGGATGTCCGCAGCGTTCAGCAATCTGCCGAGGAATTCGACCTTCTGGGAAGGAAATGAAATGCTCGTGATGTCCTTGCTCACGTCGGTGCAAAGAATCATGATGCACCCTTGGCTGGTTTGCTTTTCGCTCAAATCGCATTCTGATCCGTGGTATCGCAGGAAATCCGCGCTTCTATCAGCATGGTTTGAACTGAACTTGGCTCCCGTTCCCTCAGTGTCCCCTCTCTCCTGAATATACCCGGTATCATGAAAGAGGGCGGCTACAAGGGCTGCGGTGATATCGCTTTCGGAAAGGTCCTCCCCGTTTAGGAGAGCCCCATGAAGCAGTCTGGCCATGGCCAGAAAAGCGTCCGTGGTGTGGCGAAGATCGTGGTAGTGGGTGTTGCACGCCCGGTATTGTGGGTGGTTTCCTCGAAAGACGTTGACGATCATGTCGAATGCAGACGTAATCGGGGAGGTATCAAAGTCCTCTGAAACGAGCTCCAAGATAAACTGCACTTCCTCCAGAACCGCTTCCGGGGAATAGATGTCCACGAGATCGAAAAGCTTGATGCGGGGCATATGATGGATTAGCCTATTTTCGTACATTGACCACTCGTGTCTAAAGCCGCCCGTAACGGTTATGCCTTTCGCTCATGCAAAAACAGCCCCTCTTCTTGCCCTTCCTGAGGAAGCGCTTCTCTCAAGAGTCATCCTAGCTCTTTTGCGGGGCTTGAAAGGGAAAGGGCGCAGGTTTTGAGGGCGTTTTAAGGGTCATTTCATCCTTGATTACAATAGTCATATTTTACCAGATAGGGTGCCCAGACGTCAATAGCGCGGGCCTTATGACGCGCGTAAGTAAGACGACGGAAGGTCAGGAAAGAACCTGAAAGGATAATATGGACAAACCACGGGTTGGAATGGCTCATTGACGCATGGGGTTCTTTTTTCTATGATGCAGGATCCTTTAAGGATTCAAGAAAGGGGGGAGGAGTTTTCATGAAGAACTACCAGGTGATCGGCAAAAGACTCCCTCGTATCGATGCAAGGGACAAGGTGAGAGGAAGGGCTCTTTATACCGATGATTTGCAGTTGCCCGGAATGCTGTGCGGCATGGTTCTTCGTAGTCACCTGCCCCATGCAAGAATCCTTAGAATGGATACCTCAAGGGCGATGGGGTTGCCCGGCGTCAAAGCGGTGGTAACGGGTGAAGATACGCTGAAACGAAAGTACGGCGTGATTTCCAGATCCTCTAAATATATGGATGAGTTTCCCCTTGCCGTGGACAAGGTGAGATTCATTGGGGACGAGGTGGCGGCGGTGGCCGCCACGGATCCGGACGTGGCCATGGAAGCTCTTGAATTGATCGAGGTGGACTATGAGGAACTTCCGGCCGTTTTTGGAGCCGAAGAGGCGCAGAAACCCGATGCGCCTCAGATTCACGACCATGCCCCGGGAAACATCAGCCGGGAATTTCACATGACCCAAGGGGATGTGGAAAAAGGATTTCAGGAAAGCGACCTGGTTCGCGAGGATACCTTCACGACTCAGTCGGCTATCCATGCTTACCTTGAGCCACACGCAGCCTTGGCGACCTGGGACTTGAAAGGAAATCTGACGCTCTACACCTCCACGCAAACACCTTACTACGTTCAACAACACCTGGCCCTCACCCTCGGTGTGAATCCAGATGCCGTTCGGGTCATTAAACCCTTTGTGGGTGGGGGATTCGGAGGAAAGTCCGATGGGATGGCCGCTCTGGATTTTTGTGCCGCCCTTCTGTCTAAAGAAGCGGGAAGGCCGGTCAAGATCGTCTATTCCAGGGACGAGGAGTTTGCAGCAGGAAGAAGAAAGCACCCGGTCACCATCACCATGAAGACGGGGGTGAAACGGGACGGGACGATTGTGGCGCGTCAATGTAAGGCTATCTTGGACGGCGGGGCCTATTGCAGCCTCGGTCCCTTGACCACGGTTTTGGTGGGGACTTTTCAGACCCTGCCTTACCGGTTTGAGCATTTCCAGTACGACGGATACCGGGTTTACACCAACAAGCCTCCTTGCGGTGCCATGAGAGGCCATGGCGGACCTCAGGCCCACTTCGCCCAGGATGTGCAAATGGACATCATTGCGGAAGAACTGGGGATTGATGCAGTTGAGATGGCCATGAAAAACGGCCTTCGCACAGGAGACAGATCTGCAGCCGGGTTCAACATCATCAGTTCCGGGTTTTTGGAGTGCGTCGAAAAAGTCTCTGCCGAGACTGGTTTTAAGGAAAAAAGCCAATCCAAAAGAACTGGCGGGAAAAAAGCCTATGGGATCGGCTTGGGATGCGGCGGGTTTCCGTCGGGTGCAGGCTTCTATTTTTCCAAGACCACCGCAGCCCACTCATCAGTCATCATCAAGGCGGGCGAGGGAGGAGGCATATCGGTGCTCACCGGTGCATCAGATATCGGCCAAGGATCGGATAGTGTGATCAGTCAAATCGTGGCCGAGGTCTTGGGCCTTCGCTTGGAGGACATCCATATCACGAGCGCCGACACGGAGATTACGCCCCCCGATATGGGAACCTATTCCAGCCGGGTCACGGTGGCGGCGGGCAATGCCGCTCTGAAAGCAGCCCTGGAGGCAAAAAAAGTTATTTTTCAGGTCGTTGCCCAAAAGCTGGAGGCCAACCCGGCCGATCTGGTCGCCAAAGACCGGGAGATTTTCGTGAAGGGAAGCCCTGAGATATGTGTTTCCTTTGCCGAGGCAATCAACCTATACCAAACGATGCATCAAGGCGCCCCTCTGGTCGCAAGGGGGTCATACAGCTCGCCGGACAAGCTCTCCCCCACTTACAGTTTCGGGGCTTATGTGGCTGAGGTGGAATTGGATCTGAGAACCGGAGAAGTCACTGTCCTCAAGGTGACCGTGGGCCACGACTGTGGGCAGCCTCTCAACCCCATGTCCGTGGAAGGCCAAATCGAGGGGTGCATCGCCATGGGTATGGGATACACCCTTCAGGAAAACCTTGTGTCCGAGGAGGGTCAAACCCTTAATCCGTCGCTTCTGGGATACAGACCGCCCACAGCCGGTCAAGTTCCTGAGATTGTGATTTATCACATTATCGGGGAAGACCCGGAAGGTCCCTTTGGGGCCAAGGAAACGGGTGAGGGGTCGCTGGACCCCGTCGCACCGGCCATTGCGAATGCCATCTATAATGCCGCAGGGGTCCGGATGAAAGACCTTCCCATCACACCGGAAAGACTTGTGCGAGAACTGAAGAAAAAGGAAAGGCCACATGAAAAAAACGCTCATTGAGCTCAACGTCAACGGCGAAGTCCATGAGATTGCCATAAAGCCGAACGACACACTTCTTGAGGCGCTGAGGGAAAAACTCAACCTGATAGGGACCAAAGAGGCTTGCAGCGTGGGCGAATGCGGTGCATGCACGGTTTTGATGAACGGAAGGCCCGTGTTGTCCTGTCTGGCCTTGGCTATTGACGCGGCCGGCGCCAAGATCATAACGATTGAGGGGTTGTCCGGGGGGGAAACACTCGACCTCGTGCAGGAATCCTTCATCGAGCACGGGGCAGTCCAATGCGGGTTTTGCACCCCTGGGATGATTCTTACTGCCAGAGAGCTTTTGGAGAGGAAAGAGGGCCCTTCCCTTGAAGAGATCCGGGAGGCGATTTCAGGTAATTTTTGCCGGTGCACGGGGTACACCAAGATTATCGAGGCGATTCAGGCGGCAAGCACGGGGCAAGGCTCAAGGCGCAAGGTTCAGGGCTGAGGGCCTGTTGAAGAAACGAGGCTTAGCAGACGCCTGGGAATGAAGTTGCGGGAAAGACTCTCGATTTGATCAAGAAGCAAGGAAAGTCCTCCCCTTTCACAAAGGGGAGTCAGAGGGGATTTTTGCAACAATGAACAACATGCGACTGCCCGAGTTCAGTTACCATGAGCCAAGAGCGGTGGATGAGCTCCTGGACATGAAAGGAGCGTTCACGCAAGGTTCTGCAGTCCTTGCGGGTGGCACAGATATCATTCCCATGCTCAAGCGGCGGAACTGTTTTTTTGAGCACCTCGTTAATATCAAGCGGATTCCTGAATTGAAAGAGGTTGATTACGATGACAACCAGGGCCTGAGCATCGGCTCGGCCGTGACCCTTCGGGACGTCATCGACGATCCTTTGGTTTCCCGTTCCTACCCGCTTCTAACCCGAGCTTGCGAAGCGGTGGGATTCAATCAGTTGCGGAACATGGCTACCCTGGTCGGGAACGTCTGCCTGGACAGCAAGTGCCCCTATTATAATCAATCCGCCTTGTGGTGGAGGTCGCGACCCGAGTGTTTCAAACGGGGAGGAGACCGATGCTATATCGTGAAAGGCGGGAAAGGGTGCTTCGCCCTTTCAGCAGCTGACACCGTTTCGGCTCTCATCGCTCTTGAGGCGGCGCTTGTCATTCGAAGCGTCCGGGGAGAGCGCCGGAGTCTTGTGGAAGACTTCTTCACGGGCGATGGCCGACAGCCCCACAACCTCGAAAAGGACGAGGTGGTCACAGCCGTCCTTATTCCGCCCTCCGATGGTGGGTCATGGCGCCAAGGATTCATGAAGAAAAGCGCAAGAGGCTCCGTTGATTTCGCTATCGCAAGCCTCTCGGTCCGCCTCAAGATGAACCGCAAGGCTGTGAAGGATGCCCGGATCGCTCTGAATGGTGTGTCCACGAAGCCGATCCGGGCGAAAGGGGCAGAAGGGTATATGATCGGAAAAGAGGTCAATGAGGATACCGTGAGCCAGGCCATTCATCGTGTATTAGAGGAAACCATGCCCCTCTCTTCCATAGGTTCCTCTGTCTTTAATAGAAGAAACATGATACTGGCGATGTTCGTGGAGTTGCCGGAAATGCTTACGGCTAGAAAATAGTATCTTGTTCGTTACTTCAGAGCCGGAGAGCGCTGAGAATCGTTCTGTTCCGAGGGGCGAAAGGAGAAAAATGCTGATTGAGCCATTTCCCGAGTTTGAATACATTCGCGCCATATCGATTCCCCTTCCGGAGGTTTCGGATCTGATCACAGCTAATCTCTATGCGGTGGGCAAGGGGCCTGTAACTCTTATCGATACGGGGCTGAAGAGTCCAGGAACACTGGAATATATCCAGAGTGAGCTGGTAAAGGCCGATTTGGATATGGCCGATGTCCAAAGGATTCTCATTACGCACAGCCACATGGATCATTTTGGCTTGGCAGCAAAGATCCGTGAAACGGTCAAACATCCGGTTGAGTGCTTCATTCACGCTCAAGATGAGTGGCAAATATCGAGCGAGCATTTTCTGAAGGAGATGTGGAGTGAGGAGGCGGAAAACCTGATGGCTATGGCGGGTATGCCTCGGGAAGAGATGGACAAGATGAGGAAGCGGTTTTCCACCTTCAAGCAGTTGGGCGATCCTTTGGACGGGGTTTCCGTTTTGCGAGGGGGAGACGAATTCGGCGGTGACGGCTACCACCTCAAGGTCATCCACACACCCGGTCACACGCCGGGCAGTTGTTGCCTTTATGAATCCAGGAACAAGGTGTTGTTTAGCGGAGACACGATCATCAAGCACATCACGCCCAATCCCCTGGTGGTGATAAAAAGAGAACACCTCCGGGACCCCCATTACCAGAGCCTCAAGACGTACATCGATTCACTTGATAAACTCTCCGCTCTCGACGTGCGGTATGTGTTCCCGGGACACGGCGAATACATCGAAGATTTGCAGGGGATCATAGCCACGTACAAAGCACATCATGAAGAAAGGAAGGAAAAGGTGTGGAAGGCGCTGAAGAAAGAGACCCGACCCCTTTATCAGATGATTGATGACGTGTTCCCATATGTGCCGGAAGGGGATGTGTTCCTGGCCATATCGGAGATTATTGTCCATTTGGAGATATTGATTGAAGAAGGCAGGGCTGAGCTTCTTGATCCTGGGCCTCCGGCGCTCTACAGGGCACTGTAGAAGAAGGAGTTTATACGGAATTTATTGAAATAAAAAGCAAAATTGCCATTTTTTTATTCCTTGACAAATTCGCCGTCGTGTGGCTAAATTTTAGCCATGCTGCGGCGATATTTACAAAGCACAATTCTGGACGCTCTCAAATATTTTCCTGTTGTTCTTCTCACCGGTGCCCGCCAGGTTGGTAAATCGACGCTCGCCCAGGAACTGATAACACGGTCTTGGACCGCCCGGTACTTCACCCTGGATGACCGGGCTATACTGGATGCGGCGCTGCGGGATCCAGATGGGTTTGTCAGCGCCACACCGACGCCTGTGGTCATTGATGAGGTCCAAAAGGTTCCCGACCTTTTGCGAGCCATCAAGAAGTTCGTAGACCAGGACCGAAAACCAGGACAATATCTCCTCACCGGGTCCGCCAACATTATGACGCTGGCTGCTGTTTCAGAGACGCTGGCAGGTCGTGTTGCATTGAATACCCTTTATCCATTTAGCTGGCCTGAATTCCTGGAAAAGCCTGCCCCAACGATCTTGAAGACTCTCTTCCAAGCCGAATCGTCAAAGGAACTGATCAAGCAACTCCCAACGGGGGCGCGAGAAGATTATAGGAATGAAATCATCCGGCGCATTCTATCAGGGGGGTACCCAATACCGGCCCTGATGGACTCAGACGAAGCCCGACATCAGTGGTTTTCTTCCTACCGCCAGACCTATCTGGAAAGAGACCTTTTGAATATTAGGTCAATAGAGAACATTCCGGATTTCAATCGCTTACTGAGCCTAGTCGCTTTTCGCACGGGCGGATTGCTAAATCTCTCCGATTTATCTCGTGAGACGGGTTTACCCTTTACAACGCTTCGTCGGTACATGAATCTGCTGGAAGTGACCTATCAGAGTTTTTTGTTACGCCCATATTTTGCCAACATCGGGAAACGGCTTGTGAAGACGCCGAAGCTTTATGTCAGCGATACGGGCATGGCGTGCCACCTGAGAGGCGTGGCGGATTGGTCAGCACTGGAGCATCAGGGCCAAGTCGGGTCTATTGTGGAAACATGGGTTGCCTCAGAGCTTCTAAAGTTGATGTCAATCTCGGACCACCGTTTGCAACTTTACTTTTGGAGAACCCAGGCAGGGCAAGAAGTAGATTTTATATTGGAGCGCGGGCGAAAGCTGGTGGCCATTGAAGTTAAGTGGGGACATAGGATCGATGATTCAGATATCGGCAATTTGAAACGTTGCGTTGAAGATCTTAAGGGGAGAGTTGACTTTTCTGTCATTATCTATGGAGGATCCGAGGTTGTCCCCTTCACCAAGAAGATCGTTGCGATTCCATTTCCTATCTTTTTCGGAATTGATAGATAGTGTGGGGTCCTCTTTCAAAGGATCTGGCGCACGTCTTGGCCGGCTTCTTGGAGTTTCTGTATCACCGCTTTAGCGTGGTCGTGGCCCCGGGTCTCCAGGTTTAGTTTTACACGGGTTACTCCTATGTGGTTTTCAAGTTTGAGCCGATCATGAAGGATGGTCACATCTCCTTGAAGGGGCCTGTCACCCAATACGCCATCATTCCATAACTATTTCCTGTTTCCCCCCTGTGTCCCCTCCCCCGAGAGGCTGTGTCATAATGTCATTCCGAGGCGATTGCCGAGGAATCTTGAATCCGTAAGTGGCGAGTGTCTCAAGATTTCTCGCTGCGCTCGAAATGACAGAGGAGCGCGAAAAGTGGATTTCGACACAGCCTCCGAGGGGAGGGGAGATGGGGAGCTCAGAACGTTCCCAACTGACAGGATGAGATCTTGATCTTCAGGGCCTCGCAGGCCGCAGAGACTTCCATTTTCCTGAGGCCAAATTTTTGAGCAATGTCCCAAGCGGCCTTACACGGCAGCTTGCCTTCCACAAGGGATTGGCGAATAGCCTCCTCCAAGGCTTGCGAAACCCGGTCGGCTGGTTTGACGACCATCTTCTGGGGCCCGTACCCGAAGAGCCCGAGCTGGCATTTGACGAGCTTTGTTTCCAGAGCATCGATGGTCAATCCCACCTCTTTAGGAGAAAAGTTTGTTTCTCCGGCGATGTCGAAAGCAACGGCGCACGGAATCTCGCCGCCGGAAGAGCGGGATTTGACGGCGTCAGCAAGAAGGGGATTTATTTTTGTGTTCGATGGATGTTTTTGGGCATAACGCCCGCGATCTTGATGGGTCATGGTCGCTCCTAACTGGGAATAGAGAATCTTAAATTCATGTAGCATTTTTTCTCTCAGACTTCAACTTTGATCAGGGACCTACTCCCAAAAGGATTCGGGAATCAGCGAGGATTTTCTTGATCTTGACCCCCTGATGTTGTTCCGATATGCTATCGCGCATTGCCCACACGTGATGCGTGGGTGGGGGTCATAACGTGATGTGCAGCCGAATATCGATTGTGGTGCCAGCCCCGTATAGGCTGGCCAATAGACCAACAAGTTCTCAGGGAGGTGCACGATGGATCGAAAGGAGCTGATGGCACTGTTTAACAAGCAGCCGAGGCTTGGCACCCTCAGTACTTCGAACAAGCTGGGGGACGTGAATGTGGCTGTGTTCGGGTCACCGCGGATGATTGATGAAAACACAATCGTGATGGGCATTGGTAATAACCGGTCCTTTCGCAACCTGGAGAGAAACCCCAAGGCGGCCTTTATCGTCATGGAACCGGGCGAAACGCCTGCGGACTGGAAGGGAGCACGGGTTTATCTCGAGGCGGTGGACATGGAAACCGGGGGGCCGTTTTACGAGGAGATCAAACACAGCATCGCCAAGCAGTGGGGGCAAGAGACAGCGGATCGGGTCCACGCAGGGATCCGTTTCAAGATTACGGAAGTGAGGCCTATCATTGACTGAAGCCCATTTGGGCACAGAAATGGCCCGTTCCCGCAATCTTCCGCCTTCGCCAACCGCCGCCGCCAAAGCTATGGCGGTCAAGAGGCTATGGCGTGACAAGCGGCGTTAGCGTTTATAGTATCTCAGAATGCCTTCCAAAACGCCCCCGCCTATGGCCAGCGCTTTTTCAGAGATGGTGCCGCAGAACTCCCTATTGCCCCTAGGATCGATATCGCCGATTTTGAAGCCTTTTTTGACTGAAAGGCCCGGCCTGATGAGGCCTCGGAGAACCCCGTCTATTAAAGCATAGACCGGCTTGTGGGAAACCGTGCCCACCTGATCCCCTTTGCGCACCAAGTCCCCGATATCAGACGGGGTTTGCCAAGTACCGTCTGTCGGTGCCCTCAGAACCCGATCTGTGGTGACACCCTGGACAGGTCCAGGAATTCCCGTATCCGGTTCTGCTGAGCCTGATGTCAAGAGTCTTCCGAGATGGTGCCCGCGGTTGGTCTCCACCACAAAGTGGACGTCTTGACCCGCTGCGAAACCCGGGCCCAAAGCAATGACCAATGGCGCGTCCTCCAGCATCGTCCCCAGGTTTTTCTTGGCCAAAATGGCATCCACCATCACATCCGGTTTAATCAAACCCTTTGCCTGTGCTTGCGGATCGACAAGGACCGGAATGTGCCCTTGAGCCCATACGTCATGAACCCCCTCAGCGTCTTTGATCAGTACGGCCACAACCCCTTCCACTTCGGTCTGCCCGTCGTAGACGGCTTCACAAAAGGACACCTTTCTCCTTACGGCCATGGGTTGGGCAATTTCCGTGATCAAGATTTTGAAGGCGCATTGATGGAGCCTCCAGGCGACACCCGAGGCGAGGTCACCGCCGCCACGTATGAGAACTTTGATCGTAGAGGTGCAAATGGGGTTTTTCATTTCGCTGGCACCCTTACTCAATGTGAAAGTGGTGGAGTACGGGACTATTGGAGTACTGGCGCACTCAGGTATTGCTCCCAGAATCAATGAACCGGAACCCGCAACCCGTAACTGGCGACCGTCTATTCCTTCACTGCTTTGTTTCCTTGGTAAAAAGGCTCGTTTCCGCCATAATGAACCTCCCCTGAAGTGGTCATTTGCCATTAGTCAGCGGTGGTTGGTGGTCCGATGTTTATCAATTCATAGTCTCGCGTGCCCAAGCCGATCTTTTCCCCATATTCCAACTGCACGGTCCAATCGACTTTGGGGTAGAGGGCTTTGAACTTATCCTCTCCCGGTCCTTTGTTGGTGGAGAGGCAGGAGTTTTCCAATGCAGGTTGCCTGTTCACCAGGTCCACGGATGCTTGGTCGATCGCCACAGGGTCGGTTGAAGCCAAGATGCCAACATCTTGTACAACCGGCGCATCACTGTGGCCGCAACAGTCACAGGCCGGAGAAATCTGGGTGAGGAAATTGAGACATGCAAGACGACCTTCCTTTCCCTTCAACACCGCGAGGGCATATTCGACCATTTTCTTCTGAAATCGGAGGGTATCGGCGTTCCATTGGATCTGAATCGCGCCGTTGGAGCAGATGAGGATACATTCCCCGCAACCCACACACTTATGGGAATTGATTTCGGCCTTTTCGTCCTTGAGGGTAATGGCGGACTGGGCGCAGTGTTCCAGGCATTCTCCGCATCCGACGCATTTTTTCCTCTTCACCTTGGGTGACAAATCAGCATGCTGGGCCATTTTGCCCTGCCTGGAAGCACACCCCATGCCCAGGTTCTTGAGCGTTCCGCCAAACCCGGTCAGATCGTGCCCTTTGAAATGGGCAACGCTTATGAGGGCGTCGGATTCGAAGATTTCCTTGGCGACATAAGCACTTTCGAAGATTTCCCGCTTGATTCTCACCGGTACCGAAGAGGCCCCTCGCACACCGTCGGCAATAATGACGGGGGCGTTCACGACTGCATAGGCAAACCCGTTTTCAATGGCCGTGGTGATATGGGAGACGCTGTCTCCCCTCGTGCCAGCATAAAGGGTGTTTGAATCTGTCAAAAAAGGAAAGCCTCCGAAAGACTTCACGCGGTCAACAATTTGGCGGATAAAATTGGGCCTGATATACGCTGTGTTGCCTTTTTCGCCAAAATGTAACTTGACCGCTACGAGACCCCGGTGCGGGACAATGGACTTCAGATCGATATTGTCCGTCAGCCTGACAACCTTTTCGAGCAAGTTCTCTTTGGTGGAGGCCCTGAGATCAGCAAAATATACCTTGCTTTGAGCCATGGTTTGCTCCTTTCGAAAGCCTCTTCTTCGAGGTGGTGCCGATATTAAACAGGCCAAGCTGAAGTGTCAATAAGGGTGCGAGAAAGGCCCATTTTTCCATTGACAAACAAAAGGATCTTTGATTATTAACGTTTTGAAATTCCAAGTCTTAATGAATTGATGGACTTAGGCGTCTCCCATCTGACCATATTGGCGTCTTCTCGAGATAGGACTATGATGAAAAAACCACTGCATTGTTTATGGATTGCTTTTTTTGCTTTTCTTTTCCTGTTGACCGGGAGTGTTTCTGCTCAGGAAGCCAAAAAGATGTTGAGTATTGAGGCATTTGATATGCTCAATACAGTTCCCGACACCTACCTTATTGATGTGAGGACCCGGGCCGAGTATCAATTTGTCGGGCATCCATACAAGGCTTATCTTTTCCCTTACACGTTTTTTACCAGTACTTTCGTCCAGGGGGAGGAGGATTCAGGCTATCAACTGAGCGGCAAGAACAAAGCCTTTATGGAGGAGATCAGCAAAGTGTTCAAGAAGACCGACAACTTGCTGATTATGGGCAGAGACGGCACAAGGAGTGCCCTTGCTGTCAAGGATCTTCTTGAAGCGGGTTTCAAAAACGTCTTCGATGTGGTCGATGGCTTTGAAGGGCCAACCTTTCCCACGTTCGAGGACGCCAATCGGCATAAATTCTATCGACAGCTTGCCAAACGAAACAAAGTTTTCGGATTTGAACACCGACGGCATTACGGGTGGCAGTGGTGGGGGTTGCCTTGGACGTATGAGATTGATCCCAAATACATTTATCCCCCGGACCTGAGCCCCCCCCAGAAATGACGTCTTTGAGAAAGATTAGTATCACGTCCCAGAAATAACTTGAAGAAGTTGTTGCTTGCTCTAGGGGGCGCCCAACAAGCTTCGCGGGAATTTGGGTTGCGGGTCTTTAAGACCCCCTCCCGGCGCCCCCTAGAGCCCAATTTTGGCCATTCCCTGTTTGGGAATTATGATAGGAATTTCTGAGACACGAGACTAGAAGAACAAAATTTCCAAATCGTCTGGCAGACCCAATGGTGGTTTTGGAGAAAACCTATGGAATCTGAAGAGCTTGTCCATTTAATGGAAGAAGTGGACGCCAAGGGTATTGGCTGGGAAAAGGTGGAAGAAGCGATAAAAGTGTCCTATCCTTTGCTGAAGCTCTACGCGAACTCCGGCCCTGTGCCCGTGACGATCATCAATAAATTAAAGAAGTTCCTGGAATCACCGTCTGAGTGACCTGGCTGTTGGCTTGGACGCCAGGGTAAGAAGGCCCATAAGGGAGAGACCCAACAGGGTTTTCCCATCAATGATGAGGCCTTTTTCTATCATTTCCTGGACCTGACTGAGACGCAGCCTTTTTACGGCAGAGATCTCCCTTTCGTCGATGTCGCCACGGGTTTTTCGCAGTTGGTGGCCGGAGTAAATGTGGATCAGCTCGTTGGAGTAACCAATGGCTGGTGCAAAGGTCACGATGAAGGCGATTTTTCTGGCCTCATACCCTGTTTCTTCAAGGAGTTCCCTTCTCACGCAAGCCTCCAACTTTTCTCCCGGATCCAGTTTCCCCGCCGGTATCTCAAGGGTCTCCCGACCGAGGGCGTATCTGAACTGGCGCACCATGAGGATTTCATCTTCAGTCACGAAAGGGATGATCGCTGTTGCTTCGGGATGGTCCATCTTTATTCGTTTTCCTGGTTTTCCGTCTCTGAGGAGAACTTCGTCAAGATGGGCTGAAAAGCTAGGCGCGCTCAGCGTGCCGATAGTTTGAATTTTTTTCTCCATAGCTACAAATGACCTTCCGACCGATTCTTGTTTCAATCTCACTAATCATCTCACGGCAAGGGGAGACCTTGTAGCGATTGTGGGCGACTATGAGGAATTCCTCCCCCAGCCCGGTGCCGACCCTGAAGAGGATAGCAGATTCACCGGGATACCTGAAGAGGATGTCTTTGATCTCTTCAAGATTGACCCTTGAGATCATCTCTTGAGGCAGTTTGATCTCAATCCTTTTGATGGCGTTCTCTCTGACCCGCTCAAGAGAACTGATTTCCTGGGAAATGATTTTGGCTGTGTTGTCATCTACTTCAGCGGTGCCGGTGATGAGAAGGGGCTCCTCCCCTTTTAGGAAAGCGGCATAGGTGTTGAAAGCATCTGGAAAAACGACGACTTCCACAGAGCCTGTCGGGTCTTCAAGGGAGAGAACGGCCATTTTCTCCCCCCGTTTCGTTCTTTTTACTTTGAGGTTCTCGATAACGCCGGCAATCTTAACGGCCGTTCTATCGCTCAGATTCGAAAGGTCCTGAATGGTACACGTCGCAAAATGCTCAACCTCAGCCTGGTATCGATCCAGGGGATGCCCAGTGATATAAAACCCTAGAGATTCCTTCTCCCTTCTGAGTTTTTCTTTCTCATCCCATTCCCCCAATTCGGGAAAGGCGAGGAACTCGGGGGTTGGTGAATCGTCAGCACTCAGACAGGCGAAAATATTCAGTTGATTCTGGTCATGACTTGAACCGCAGAACCGGATTACGTCATCAAGGGAGGCAAAGAGCCTGGCCCTTTCAATGACCGTAAAATCGAAAGCCCCGCACTGGATCAGGCCTTCCAGGACTCGACGGTTGACTTTCGAGCCATCTACCCGTCTGCAAAAATCCAGCAGGTCTTTGAAAGGTCCTCCCGTGTTTCTTTCTTCGATCACCGATTCCACAGCTTTCAAACCGACATTCTTGACTGCTGCCAGTCCGAAGCGGATCCCCTCATCTAAGACGGCGAAGTCGGCCTGGCTTTTGTTGAGATCAGGGGGTAAGATCTGGATGCCCATTTCCCGGCACTCAGCAATGTTTTTGATGGTTTTGTCTTGATTTCCCATATCCTGCGTGAGCAGGGCGGCCATAAACTGAACAGGGTAATGGGCCTTGAGGTATGCTGTTTGATAGGCAATCATGGCATAAGCGGCAGAATGGGATTTGTTGAAGCCGTAACCGCCAAACTTCTCGATGAGCATAAACAGCTTTTTGGCTGTCTTGGAATCGACGCCGTTTTCCTTGGCGACCTCAGTGAATCGTTCCCGATGTTTGGCCATGACCTCAGGCTTTTTCTTTCCAATCGCTTTTCTGAGTTCATCCGCTTCGGCGAGGGTGTAGTTGGCGAGAACCTGGGCGATCTTCATGACCTGTTCTTGATAGAGAATCACGCCATAGGTTTCCTTTAAAATCGGTTCGAGTTGGGGCAGAATATAGTTGATTTTGGTTTTTCCATGCTTACCCGAAACGAATTCTTCAACCATGTTGCTCCCAAGGGGGCCCGGTCTGTAAAGGGCAACCAGGGCGATCATGTCTTCAAAGACCTCTGGTTTGAGTCTTCTCAAGAGATCTTTCATGCCTGAGCTCTCCAGCTGAAATACCCCGGTTGTCTTGCCTTCACTGCAAAGCTGATAGGTCGCCTCATCATCGAGAGGAATCTTTTCGATATCGAGTCTCTGGCCCGTTGTCTTCTCAATGAGGTTCAAGGTCTGTTTAATCACAGTGAGCGTTTTGAGGCCAAGGAAGTCGAATTTGATGAGTCCCAGTTTCTCAATCTGATCCATGGTAAACTGGGTCATGACTTCATCATTGGTCCCTTTGAAAAGGGGTAGGTAATCCACGAGAGGCCTGTCTGAGATGACCACGCCGGAGGCATGGGTGGAGGCGTGCCTGGAAATCCCTTCAAGGGCGCGAGCGATTTTGAGGAGCTTTCTGTGGTTTTCCTCCCCTTCTTCCAGTTTTTTCAATTCGGGCTCATCTTTTATGGCCTGTTGGAGGCTCACGTTTGGGCCGCCGGGGACCAATTTGGCGATTCTATCAACCTCGCCGTAGGGCATTCCCAGTACCCGGCCCACATCCCTTATGACGGCTCGTGCCTTCATTGTCCCAAAGGTGATGATTTGACTAACATTTTCTCGCCCGTATTTTTCGGAAACGTAGCGGATGACTTCATCTCTCCCATTCATACAAAAATCAATGTCAATGTCAGGCATGCTGATGCGGTGGGGGTTCAGGAATCTTTCAAAGAGGAGGCCGTATTTGATGGGGTTGATGTTGGTGATGTTGAGGCAATACGCCACAAGGGAGCCTGCCGCTGATCCGCGACCCGGACCGACAGGAATATCAGAGCGGCGTGCATAGTCGATAAAGTCGGCTACGATCAGAAAATAACCGGCAAATCCCATCCTCTTGATGATGTTGAGTTCAAATTCCAGTCTGTCTTCGTATTCCTTGATAGTCTCCTGCGATCCTGGCGGGCCTTCTGCCCGTGCCTCGGCTAGCCGTCTTTGAAGGCCTTTGCGTGCCTCCTCCTCAAGGATGTCATTCAAAGGGCGGTTGTCAGGAACCTGAAAGTGGGGATACTTGTATTGACCAAACTCCATGTGGTACTGGCAACGCTTTGCTATGTCAGCGGTATGATCAAGGGCTTCTACAAAATCAGGCCCGGCGAGGGCCGCTTCCATTTCTTCTCGAGATTTAAAGAAGAATTCGTCCTTTGAGAACTTCAAGCGCTTAGGATCATCGATGGACTTTCCGGTCTGTATGCACAAGAGAGCATCGTGGGATTCCGCATCCTTCTTGTTCAGATAGTGGCAGTCATTGGTAGCCACAAGGGGAATGGACAATTCCCTGGCGAGTTCTTTGAGCATCCCATTGACCCGCATCTGCTCAGGAAGCATGTTCGCCTGCACTTCAAGGTAAAACCGATCTTTATCAAAAATTGCAGCGAGTTCCTTTGCCTTCTGTTTTGCCTCCTTGATTCGGTCAGCATTGAGAAGGTAAGGAATGTGACCCTTCAAACACGCTGAGAGCGCAATGAGACCCGCATTGCATTCTCTCAGAAGGTCCATGTCCACGCGGGGGTGATAGTAAAACCCTTCTAAGTGACCCAAGGTGACCAGGCGGCTCAAATTCCTATACCCCTCATGATTCATCACGAGAAGGATGAGATGGTAAGCGTTTGGCCATCCATCCGGAGATGGTGATCTCTCTATTCGCTTGCCCGGGGCGACATAGATCTCGCAGCCCAGTATGGGTTTAATCCCGGCTTTCTTAGCCTGGCTGGAGAATTGTACGGCACCGAAAATATTGCCGTGGTCCGTTATGGCCACGGCATCCATCCCCAAGTTGCGGGTCTTACTGAGCAATTGGTTGATCCTAATGGCACCGTCCAGAAGGCTGAACTCTGTATGCACATGGAGGTGGACAAAAGAACTCACGGATTCCTCATTTCTTGACTGGGTTTTCGACAGACTTTCAGGCAGATTTTTCCTTGTTGTATGGGTTGCGGCATGTATGATACGGTATAGCCAAATGTGCATCAAGCCTAATTTCATGAGATCATGCCCTTTGTGAGAAATTAGTCATCTCAACCTCAAAAAAGATTCCTAAAATCAACACATTCTTTTGTTCGTAGCTGATATGAAAAGCAAGGAACACGAATACCACAAGAGGCGGTTGGAAAAGCTCAAGGCTGAAAACGCAGTTCTGAGAAAAAAACTGGCGGCAAGCCAGAAGGGAAAGAAGGACCTGGAGAAATCACTGAAAAGCAAAGAAGGCCTCTTTAATGCCCTTCATGACGGTATCGTGGCGGTGCAACAGAGGAAGATCGTCGAGGTGAACAAGATGGCGTTGGATTTACTGGGATATACAGCAGAAGAAGTGCTGGGTCGCGATTTTCTCCATTTCGTTCACCCGAGTCTGAAAAGATATGCCAGGGAACTTCATGAAAAAAGAGTCGCAGGCAAGCACGCCCCCGAGGAATATGAAATCGATCTGATCAAAAAGGACGGGGAGCCGATACGCTGTGATATCAGTGTCAAGAAGACGCAGATGAATGGTCGAATGGCCTTTCTGGCAAGAATGACCCGCTTAGAGGTCAGGAAGAGAAAAGAGAGAGCGCTTATTCATTCCAGAAAAACGGAGGCCCTCAGCACCATGGCTTCAGGGCTGGCGAAAAAGCTTGGAGCCAGCCTAAGTCGGATCGCCGATTGCTCGGCAGACGCGCAGAAAGTTAACGATTTGAAAAACCAGGACTTACTGGACAGGCTCCGGGAAATCGAGCCTGAGGCCGATCATCTCATGAGTGCAATGTCAGAGCTCGCCAAGATCTCCGGTGGCAAACACGCCGCATCAGAGGTCGCTTTGTTTGACCTAAAAAAAGCAGTTCAAGAGGCGGCGGAAGCCGCAATCCAAAGATTGGGGATAGAGGCAAAAAAGCGAAGCGCGGAGATTCATTTCAAAACGTATTTGAGGTCGGGATCAACCATAGAAGGAGACCGTAAGGAAATTCAAGATATGATCGTTCATGTCATTCAGAATGCGGTAGAGGCGATGCCGAAAGGAGGGAATCTCTATCTAAGTATGGAGGAGAATGCCGGTTTTGCCGTCATCTATGTGCAGGATAGTGGTGTCGGCATTCCTGAAGAAATTCAAGACAGAATGCTCGATCCCTTTTTCACGACCAAGGGCAAGGACGGCGTGGGTCTCGGTCTAAGTCTTTGCGCGGCCATTGTAAAACGACATCGAGGATCCTTGGAGATCACCAGCAAAGAGAATCACGGAACGATCATTACCATCAGGCTCCCCTTAGCCAGCAAAGAAAAAAAAGTAAAGGGTAAAAGGGTGAGAAGTAAAATCAAGGATGCCCAAATCCTCCTCATCGAAGAAGACGACATGGTGAGGGAAATCCTGTCCCAAGTCCTGGGGAGCAAAGGTTATAGAGTCCTGACGGCGATCAGCGGTGCCGATGGGCTCAGCCAGATGAAACGCAAGACTTTCGATATGGTGATTATCGACGGTGCCACTTCGAGCATCAATGGGCATGCGCTTGCAAGAAAAATCAAAACCACGCAAAAGGGTCTTTCTCTGGCATTGATTCTGGAGCAAGAGGCGATAAAAAACATGGACGGTGCTCAGAAGAGGGTAGCGGACCTGATCATCGGCAAGCCTCTAGATGTGAACCAAGTGGTCAACCAGGTTTCGCAAGTCCTTGCTGATAGCGCCCATATGCTTTAAAAGAAGAGGAATGAACCTCTCGTCTTGAAAAACGACAACATGGACCGAGACATCAAGCCTTTGGCTGCCCGGATGAGGCCAAAGAGAATTGAGGAGGTGGTTGGGCAAGGGCACCTTCTGGGCCAAGGCTCTGTCCTGTACAAGGCCCTTCACTCGGGGCGTATCTTTTCCGTTATTTTTTGGGGACCTCCAGGTTCGGGAAAAACCACATTGGCCAGGCTGATCGCCCAATATACGAAGAACGCTTTCCAGAGCTTTTCTGCGGTCACTTCGGGCGTCAAAGAACTGAGGCAGATCATCAGCGGCGCTGAAAGGGCTTACAAGCTTACAGGAGGCCCCACCATTCTCTTCGTGGATGAAATCCACAGATTCAACAAGGCGCAGCAGGACGCTTTCCTCCCCCATGTGGAGAGCGGGCTCATTGTGCTCCTTGGGGCTACAACACAAAACCCCTCCTTCGAAATCATACCGCCCTTGCTATCGCGAGCCCGGGTCGTTCTGTTGCATCCCCTTGGAGAGGAGGATCTGCGGCAGATTCTCGATCGGGCCATCCAAGACAAGGAAGCCGGTCTAGGCAATTTGGGCATTGAGGTGCAGCCTGAAGCCCTGAAACACCTCATCAATCTCTCATCAGGAGATGCCCGCGTTGCGCTGAATAACTTAGAGGTGGCTGTTGACTATGTGATGCAAGGCCGGCCTGAGAAAAGGGTTGTTGACTTGAAGAGCGTGGAAGAAGCGCTCAGCAGAAAGGCCCTCCCCTACGACAAGAACGGTGAGGAACATTTCAACCTCATCTCTGCCTTCCACAAGAGCTTGCGGGGAAGTGATCCCCAGGCCTCTCTATACTGGCTCTACAGGATGCTGATGGCCGGTGAAGATCCGTTGTTCATATGCAGGAGGATGATCCGTTTTGCCGCAGAAGATGTTGGACTGGCCGACCCAGATGCACTGCCGATGGCTGTCGCTGCCTTTGAGGCGTGGGAAAAGGTGGGGCCTCCAGAAGCTGAACTGGCTCTGGCAGAGGCGGCTGCATATCTGGCTTCCGCTCCCAAGAGCAATGCCCTTTATTTGGCGGAAAAGGGGGTCAAGGCAGAGATTGAAGCCTCGGGACCGCAGCCTGTTCCTCTTCATATCAGGAATGCCCCCACGAGGCTCATGAAAGCGCTTGGCTACAGCCGTGGCTATCTCTATCCTCACAACTACCCCGGCGGGTGGGTGGAGCAGGAGTATCTGCCTGAAAGGATCAAAGATCGAGTCTTTTACACGCCCACGGAGCGGGGTTTTGAAAAAGAGATTCGGCGAAGGATGGCCGCCCTGAAAAGCAAGAAGGATTAACACGCCCTGGGATGCAGAGCACAAGAGCCCCGCCAAATAAAGACGGGGCTCTTTATTATCCCTAGAGACAGTGCCTCTGAGGTTGGAGGAGATGAACCCGCATAGGACTCAGATCGTCGTAAGGGTCTTTCCCTGGAGTCCGGCTTGGCAAATCGCTGAAAACATTTCGGGCACAAGACGCTACGGGTTTTTCTCTTTCAGTTCGGAAAGAAGTTCACTTGAAGAGGTCACCCTGAGGAGAGGGTAAAGCGCGCTCTGTCGATAGATGTTCAATGACTGTTTGTGCGTCTCTTCTGATGCAGCGGCTGTGCAGTCTTCCAGGATGACGGCCCTAAGGTCAGAGCAGATGGCATCAAGGGCGGTGGTGAGAACGCAAAAAGGGGTGGTTATACCTGCCACGGCGCAGAGGGTTGTTTCCCTCTGTTTCAGCCATTGATCCAGACCGGTCCTGAAAAAGGCTGAAAACCTGGGCTTTAGGAGCCAAAGATCCTCTTCTTTGCGGTCCAGGTCATCGATGATTTCCGCGCCCTTTGTGCCCTCAATAGAATAAGGCGTCATTCTTCCTGTGAAGATGAAATCCTCCCTTTTGAAGGCATCCGTAGCAAAAACAACGGGCCATGATTCCTTTCTGAAGGCCTTGGACAACCGATTGATGGGCTCAATGATTTTTCTGGCAAAGGGCGTAATGGGAAACCGTTTTGCTTCGTCAAAACTGTCTTTGACCATATCAATGATCAAAAGCGCTGCATTTTCATTGCCTAATGCTGTCATAAGGCTCTCCTCGGGATGACCGCTATGCCCGCTAAAGGGCATTCACACTTCATGGATGATTTTAGCTTTTACCCGCTTTCAGCGCCTTGACCCGGGCAACAACCATCTCCGCAGCCTCCTCAATCTGGGCCATGGTATTGCTGCGTCCCACGGTGAACCGAAGGGCCCCCATGCCGATTTCCGTAGGCACGGCCATGGCGGCCAAAACATGGGACAGCCTCACAGATCGATCATGACAGGCTGCGCCCGTAGAAGCCATCAGATCCGGCAGCCCTTCAAGGATCTTTGCCCCCTCGATGTTGGGGACGGAGACATTGAGTGTGTTGGGAAGCCTTTCATGGGGGTGCCCGTTGAGCACCAGGTCATCCAGGGCATCGAACAGCAAGAACTCAAGCCGGTCTCTCATGGCCTTCATGTTTAGCGTATCCTCAGCAAGCCTTTCAGCGGCAACCCTGCAAGCCATACCAAGCCCGATGGCAAGAATCGTGTTTTCCGTGCCCGCCCTCTTGCCGTTTTCCTGGGCTGCACCGTGGATGAGAGGGGTGAGGGTTCGGCCCTCTCTCACAAAAAGGGCGCCGACGCCTTTTGGCCCGTAGAGTTTGTGGGCGGCCACTGTGAGGAAATCAACACGCAAATCATACGCGTGGACAGGGATTTTTCCAACGGCCTGCGCTGCATCCGTGTGAACGGGTATGTTGTGTTCTCTCGCAAGCTTTGAGATCTCCTGAACGGGCTCGAGGGTGCCCGTCTCATTGTTGGCGAGCATAATAGAGATCAGGCTGGTTTTGGATTGGATGGCCTTACGACAATCATCTGGATCCACTCGGCCAAACCTGTCCACGGGGAGAATGGTTATCTCTACACCCAGTTCCATGAGGTAGAGGAGAGGGTTCAGGATGGCGGGATGCTCAACTCCTGAGCTGATGATGTGGAAATCTTGAGGCCTTCGAAAGTCCATGACGCCCTTTAAGACCATGTTGTTGGATTCACTGCCCCCGGATGTGAAAACGATTTCGTGGCTTTTACAGCCTAAGAGACGGGCCACATCCTTTCGGGAACTCTCAATCCGTTCTTTGGCGCGTGTTCCAAGGCTGTAAGGACTGGATGGGTTGCCAAATTCCTCGTCGATCATCTTTTTCATGGCCTTTGCTGCAGCAGGGTTTACCGGCGTGGTGGCATTATGATCGAGATAGATAAAATGGCTTTTGTCGGAATCCATATGGGCAACTCCATTGAAGAAGGGTGAGGCTTGGGTAACGGGTGAAGGCATGTCGTGAATCAGCCCTGTTTGTGACTTGTAGAACATATTTTGTGAATTGACAAGCCTCGGAATTTAGTGTTAGACATACAAACCTATTCCATGACAAAATTAGACAACTTAGCGCGTGGTGTCATGCCCTGGCGGTGTTTTCTGCATGGATAAAGGAGTCGGCCGATGGCACGGGACAAAACCAAGAATTTTGTACTCTGGTTCAACGAAATCGGCATAAAGGACGTCCCCATGGTGGGTGGTAAAAACGCCTCTTTGGGGGAGATGTATCGAAAATTGCACGACCAGGGGATCAATATTCCCAACGGTTTTGCAATAACGGCCTATGCCTATCGCTATTTCTTGAAGTATGCCGGGATCGAGGATGAGATCAAAGCCATTCTCAAGGATCTCGATACCAGAGACCTTTACAATCTGATGAGGAAGGGCAGAGAAGTTCGCGATTCCATCAGGCATGCCGAGTTCCCGCCGGACCTGACCCAGGCGATCTATGTGGCGTACGGTCAGTTGGCCGAAGAATTTGGCCAAAGCGGGCTCGACAACTTGGATGTGGCCATTCGTTCGTCAGCCACCGCCGAGGACTTGCCAGACGCCTCTTTCGCAGGCCAGCAGGACACATTTCTCAATGTGCGGGGTAAGATGAGCGTTCTGGATGCCTGTAAGCGCTGCTTCGCCAGCCTTTTCACGAACCGGGCCATCTCCTATCGTCACGACAAGGGGTTTGGCCAGTTTGACGTCTCCCTGTCCATTGCGGTTCAAAAAATGGTCCGGAGTGATTCCGCCTATTCCGGCGTGATCTTTTCCATTGATACGGAAACAGGCTTCAAAGATGCGGTTTTCCTCACGGCGGCCTACGGGCTGGGAGAAAATGTGGTGCAAGGCGTCGTAAATCCCGACGAATACTATGTGTTCAAGCCTGCCCTTAAGCAGGGTAAGCAGGCGATCATCAGCCGCAAGGTGGGTGACAGAGATATCAAAATGGTTTATTCCCTGGAAGATGACGCCACGACGAGGAATGTGGCCACCACCTTGGCTGAAAGGCACCGTTATGTGCTGGACGACGATGAGATTTTGCAGCTTGCCGAATGGGCATGTATCATTGAAGATCATTACAGCAAAGAGGCGGGCCGCTTTATGCCCATGGACATTGAATGGGCCAAGGACGGTGACGGCACAGAAGGCACAGGGCAGCTTTTCATCGTGCAAGCGCGGCCGGAAACCATCCACTCCCAAAGGAGCACCAGCACGTACGAAACTTACAGCCTCCTGGAGACAGGAGAGGTCCTTGCGACCGGCACGGCTGTGGGAACAAAGGTGGGTCAAGGTGTTGCCAAGGTGATCGAGTCCTCCACTGAGATAGGAAAATTCAAGGAAGGTGAAGTCCTTGTCACCAGCATGACCGATCCGGACTGGGAGCCCATCATGAAAATCGCCTCGGCGATTGTGACGAACAAGGGCGGGCGGACCTGCCATGCCGCCATCGTCTCCCGTGAGCTCGGCATTCCATGTGTCATCGGTACAGGGAATGGGGATGAGGTTATCAAACCTGGACAGGAGATCACCGTTTCGTGCTGCGAAGGGGAGACCGGTTACGTCTATGACGGCCTTTTGAAATACAATGTGGAGACCTTGAATCTTGATGAAATCCCAAGAACCAAGACCCAGATCATGATGAATGTGGGCATGCCGGAAAAGGCTTTTACCCAAGGCATGATACCCAACGACGGGGTGGGCCTTGCTCGGGTGGAATTCATTATCAACTCCCATATCGGTATTCACCCTCTGGCCCTGCTCAATTATGACGAACTGAAAAAAAGGGCCAAAACGGATCAAAGAATTGCGGGTGTTTTGTACAAAATTGATGAGATTACATCAGTTTATGACAACAAGATCCAGTTTTTCATTGACAAGATGTGCGAAGGGGTCAGTCGAATCGCGGCCGGATTTTATCCCAACGACGTGATCGTCCGTCTTTCCGATTTCAAAACAAACGAGTATGAGAATCTCCTGGGCGGGTACCTTTATGAGCCGCAGGAAAGCAACCCTATGATCGGCTGGAGAGGGGCTTCCCGTTACTATGACGAATCATTCAAGCCGGCCTTTGAACTGGAGTGCCGGGCCCTCCACAAGGCCCGCAGTGAGGTGGGCATGAGCAACGTCAAGGTGATGGTGCCCTTTTGCAGGACTCCTGAAGAAGGGAGAAGGGTTATCGCCCTCATGGAAGAGTTCGGTCTGGCGCAGGGGGAAGACGGTCTGGAGATTTACGTCATGTGCGAGATCCCCAGTAATGTCATCATTGCGGATCAGTTTGCCGAGATTTTTGACGGTTTTTCCATCGGCTCCAATGACTTGACACAGCTCGCCCTTGGCCTCGACAGGGATTCATCCCTGGTGGCTCACATCTATGACGAAAGAAACGATGCGGTCAAAAGGTTGGTGGCCCAGGTCATCAAGACGGCCAAGGAAAAGGGCAAAAAAATTGGTATATGCGGCCAAGCGCCCAGCGATTTTCCGGAGTTTGCGGAGTTTTTGGTTGAATGCGGCATTGACTCCATGAGCGTGATTCCCGATACGGCGATCCGAACACGACTGACCGTTGCAGCCAAGGAGAAAGAACTGGGGATTAAGGCAGACTAGTGTGGTGTCCCAGAAATACCTATCATAATTCCCAAAGAGGGAATGGCCAAAATGGGGTTCTCTAGGGGCCGTCGGGAGGTGATCTTACAGACCCGCAACCCAAATTCCCACGAGGCTTGTTGGACGCCCCCATCATGTCAATAGGGGCGACGTGCAGGCCCGCCCGCCATCGCGAGCCGCTCAGGCGAGGCGGGCGGGCCCAGGAGATATAGGGCGTTTAATAAACTATCTTCGGGGCTGCCCAGCGACAGATATCAGGGACAGGGGGCCGTTCCAAAGGCATGGGAGGTATGGTTGCGGGCTGGACGACCACCTCCCGACGGCCCCTCGAACAAGCAAGGACTTTTTCAAGTTATCTCTGGGACGTGATTCTAGAGATTAGATAGGGAGATATGAACGGCATAAAGATCTTGGGGACGGGTTCCTATGTCCCCCCAAAAGTGCTCACCAATGTGGACCTCGAAAAGATGGGTCTGGATACGACCGATGAATGGATTGCGCAGCGCACCGGTGTGAGGGAGAGACGGATCGCTGATCCGGACGTCAACACCTCTGACCTGGCCTATGAGGCCTCGGTCAAGGCCCTTGAGATGGCGGGTCTCACCGTTACAGAGCTGGATCTCATCATTGTGGGCACCATTACCCCCGATACCCATTGTCCTTCTTCTGCAAACTGGCTTCAGGCCAAGTTAGACGCCCCGCAGGCGATCACCTTTGATGTCACGGCCGCCTGCTCAGGCTTCATATTCGGACTGAATGTAGCTACCCAGTATCTTGAGACGGGCTACAGCAAGGTTGTGCTGGTCGTGGGGGCTGAAGTCATGACCCGAACCCTTAACTGGAAGGACAGGACCACCTGTATCCTCTGGGGCGATGGAGCCGGTGCGGCCATATTGATCAAAGGAAAAGGGGGCCATCAGATCCTGTCAACCCATGTGCACACGGATGGCAAGAACGGGCAGGATTTGCTGCTGCCGGGAGGCGGGTCCAGAACCACGCCCATCTCCCATGAGAGTGTGGACAAGGGTCTCCACACCCTCAACATGATTGAGGCAAATGCGAGCTTCAGGGTCGCGGTCCGGCATTTCGTAGAATCGATCAAAGAGGCGGCGGATTACAATCACGTCGCTGTTAAAGATATCGACTGGTTTATCCCTCACCAAGCAAACCTGCGCATGTTCCAGTCCATGGCCAAAAGCCTGAAAGTCTCCATGGACAAATTCTATGTCACCCTTGATCGATACGGGAACATCTCCTCAGCCTCCTGCGCCATTGCCTTTGACGAGGCAGTCAGGGATGGCAGTATCAAGAAAGGTCACCTGGTTTGCCTGCCCGTATTCGGGGGCGGTCTCACCTGGGGCAGTGCCCTGATCAAGTGGTAGTGTTCACCTAATTCATTGGTATCGTTCAAAAGGGTTGGCATGGGCCCTCTTATTTGTTGACAACGCCCCTGTTTCCGGCCATGGCCATTTTTCTCAAGGGGATATCTATAGGGCTCGGAGGCGGTCCCTGTCTCTTTCTGAAAGAGCATCTCCCAAAACAGATTCCTCAGGAGCCTCTCCTGATTTGATCTTTGAGGGTTCCTGCCCGCTCGTGCCTGAGCGCATTTATGCTTTGCCAACAGTTTTGAACGATAGCAATTCATTACGGTTCTTGCACGTCCGTTGATCTGGGGCTGGATACGTATTTATCAACCAGCCTCTCCATTCGGAAGTGCTGGAGGAGGTGGTGGAACGCCGGGTTGGTGAGAGGGTTTTCACCCATCCCGAAAAGATGGGAGGGGCATGGACAATCCGATGAACCAAAACCCGGCACCTGCCACTCGGAGAGACTCTGTAAGGCCCGGGCGATTTCGCACTCCAGCCTGTCCGACGACCTTATGGGAAGTGCCCCATGGAATTCTGCCACCGCCCTTAAGTAATCAATATGCCAGAAAGCCTTTTTCCTCAGCCGTCTGTGCCTTTCTATCCTTTTGGTAAGGTTTCTCTTGGCAGAGCCCACATAGGTGTAAAAGCCGGGGCTCAAATGCAATGGGCCTAAACCTCCCGCCTCAAAGCCGGTTTCTTTCTCCAATCTCAGAAGGAGCAGGTAGCTTCCGCCATCATGGACCTCCTGTTTCAAAGCGTCCCACAATAACGTGACAGGTCTGGCCTCCCGGGCCGCGAGAGAAAGATCGGATCGCCATGTCACGGACAGGGGAAGAAAGAGAACCTTATCTCCCACCGCCAACATTGCCCTGGCAAATTCGAGGTCCGTGTGAAAATCAGGCATAAAAAAATCCGCCAGGGGCCATTGAATCAAAAACAAAACAGAGCACAGGGTTTTCTTGCCTGAAAGACGGGCAAGCTCCTCTAAGTGTTTCTTCCCTCTTGCCGTGACGGCATCCGGAAACATGGCCATCCTGCGGCTGAAGAGCGTGCAGGATTTCACCTCCACCAAGGCTTCTTTCCCGTTTTTCTCGAGCAGCAAATCAAAGCGGCTCTTACCCCTGGTCACCTCGCCTCGAACGATCTTAAACCCTCGAAGTTCGCCTACAGCGCCGTTTTGGATGAGATATCGGGCCACGTCGTTCGCCTTGTGGGTATGGAGGACTACCCTGTGGCGCTCTCGCTCCACGGCGACGGCGGTCAAAGGGAGGCTGCGGTCGGGGTTCTCCGCTTGCTCCAAATAGACAGGCGTTCCCGGCAGGAGCAACTCCAGTAATCGGCCCGGGTTGGGCAGAAAAGCTTTCACGACTTTTCCGTTTAGACTACAGGTGATGGTGAACCGATTCGGCCTGGAAAGAAAAAACGCCTTTTTGGTCGGGCGGAAAAAACGCAATCACTCCCTCCTGGGGCTAAGAGAACTGCAGGTCGACTATATGAAAGGGACTGCTCCCGGGAGCGATATATGAACCTGGGAGCAGTCCCCTTCATATCATCTAGAGATGAAAGGACCGCTTCATCTCAATCTGACTCTCATCATAACCCACCGCAAAATGCTTGCCGTGAATGACAAGAAAAACGGTTTTCCCTCGCTTCCAGGCCATATCGCAGAGCAATTGCTTTCCGTTCCTAAAATAGACCACGCCGGGCTTAGGGCCTGGTTTTTTCGGGGGGAGCGCTTGATGGCGTGAGAATGCGAGGGATTCTCTCTGGGTCAAGCCTTCTTGGGACGCAGAAGAGGCGGTTTCTGAATGGCGTATGGCGAGGACTTCAACGAGGGTTTTGTTTCTTAGGGTCGCCTCGAATCGGGTCGTCACAGCGGGCAGGGCCGAGACTTTTTGCCGCACCGGTTTCAGCCTGTTTAGGTAATTGATAGGGAGGGCGAAATTGAGATCTTCACCCAGATCCGCAAAGGCCGTGGCCACGCCGATCACCTCTCCGGAAAGGTTAAAGATAGGTTCCCCGCTGCACCCCGGTAATACCGGCACGGTCATTTGGATCAACTCCATGTGCCCGGCCTTTCGGATTGCGCTGACCACCCCTTTGTAGAGGGTTACCTGGGATCCACCAGGATTTGCGAGACCAAAGACCGCCTCGCCGGCACGAATCCTGTCCGAATCGCCCAAGACCAATGGGGGGGTGTTTTGCAGTGAGGTTTTCGCAACGAGAAGGTCCAGGCCCGGATCGTCCTTGATGACCTCCAAAACCTCTCCCGTCCTTTGGTCTGTGGTTTTTGCGATTGCCGTGAAAGCCCCAGCCAGAACGTGGTGGTTCGTCACCACATGGCCCTCCCGATTAACGAAGAAACCGGTTCCAGAAGATATAGGTTCGTAGTTCTCATTGAGGGCAAGGATGGTGACAACGGCGGGGGCGCATTTTCGGGAAATCTCAGCAATGGACCTTTCTCCCAAGGCCCTGCCCGGGCACAGAAGTGCATACATAATCACAACCGAAGCAGATCCGAGTGCCGCTTTTCTCATTCCATTATTTTTTCAGGGTTGATGGCCAACGGTCAACCAAAAAGCGTAATTGCGGATCCTTTTGGGCAGAAGGGCGGATCTTGCTTCCTTCGCCATTGACGGTATTCTTTGCCGAGACTATAGTCATTTCATGGCCAAGCCTTCCATTGATCCTCTCGAGAGCGTTCTCGGGCGCCGGGGTTCCCTCGCCCTCTCCCTTGAGGGCTTTGAGTTTCGACCCTTCCAGCTCTCGCTGGCGCGGCTCATCGAAAAAGCGATCCGCGAAAAGACCTCAGCCATAGCCGAGGCGGGAACGGGTACCGGCAAGACGCTGGGATATCTCGTGCCCGCTGTTCTATCGGAAAAGAAAACGGTCATATCCACAGGCACAAAGAACCTCCAAGATCAAATTTTCTTCAAGGATATTCCTCTCCTGTCATTATCCACAGGCCGCAAGATGGATGCTGTGCTCATGAAGGGAAGGAAAAATTACCTGTGCCTGCATCGATACCATCAGGTTTTCGCCCGGCCGGCTCTTATCAAAACAGATCAGGAAAAGGCTCGAGAGAAGCTTGAGCTGTGGATGCAGCGCACGGAATTTGCCGATCGCGCTGAACTGGACTGGATGAGAGACGATGATCCTCTGTGGGACGCCCTATCTTCTACATCAGATCAATGCCTTGGGTCCGAGTGTTTACACTGGGAGGATTGTTACCTGAACAATTTGCGCAGACGCGCTGCTCAAGCCAGAATCATTGTGGTGAACCACCATCTCTTGTTTGCAGACCTCATGGTGAAAAAAGGGGGGTTTGGAGAAATCATTCCGCGCTTTCAGGTGTTGATCTTTGATGAAGCGCACACCATAGAGGACATTGCCACCACCTACTTCGGAAAAAGCCTGAGCACCCATCAACTCATGGAATTTGTCGGTGATGCGGAACGGGAGATGCATCATCTTGATGAGCGGGGGCAAAAGGACTTGAGACAGAACCTGGATCTGGTCCGGGTGGGATTAGCCCGTCTTCGCGAACTCCTGGGAGGTGCTGAAGAGAAAGGTCGGCTTAATGAAAGCCTGCTCGAGTCCATCGCGATGGCGGCAGGCCGCGACATCAAGCAAGGGTTGCGCTTCATCTCCGAAAAGGCAGGGTTAGACGGGTTCAAAGCCCCGACTGTTCAGGCGTTGGCCGGTAGGGCCGTGGACTTTGGCCAACGTTTGGACGACATTCTCATGCTGCACGCCCCGGATTGGCTGAAGTGGTATGAAAGCCGGAAGAAGCTTTTGACACTCCATGCATCGCCCCTAGACATATCGGAAACCATGAACGAACTTCTGTATGAGAAGGTGAAAACCATTATTTTCACATCAGCGACCCTGTCCGCAAAGGGCACTTTCGAATATTTCCGCTCCCGCGTAGGGCTTCAAGAACCTGTGCTGGAAGGCGTCTACCCCTCCCACTTCGAGTTTGAAGCGCAAGCCTTGATGTATATCCCTCTCGACCTGCCCGTCCCAAATGATCCCGGATTTCCCTCCAGGATAGCAGAAAGGATCACGGCATTGCTGACCGCAACAGCTGGCCGGGCCCTCGTCCTCTTTACGAGTCATCACAACCTGGATACAGTCTGTGATCTCATCCAGGGCAAGGTCCCCTATACTCTGTATAAGCAAGGAGAAGCGCCCAGGTCTGTTCTTTTGGAACGGTTCAAGAAGGACAGGCACTCGGTACTGATGGCTACAGGTTCTTTCTGGCAAGGGGTGGATGTGCCGGGGGAGGCGCTTAGTTGCTTAATCATCGATAAACTGCCCTTCGATTCACCGGGCGAGCCGCTGGTGGCCGCCCGAATAGAAGCCATCCGCGCTCGAGGAGGAAACCCTTTCATGGACTATCAGCTTCCTGCCGCCATCATCGCCCTCAAACAAGGTCTGGGGCGGCTGATCAGGAACAGCTTCGACCGGGGCATTCTCTCTGTTTTGGATGTGAGGATCATGAAAAGTCGATATGGTCGTTTCTTCATGGAAAGCCTTCCGAAGATCCCTCTCACCCATGATGTCAGGGACATCAGCCGCTTTTTCGAACAATCGGCGGGCGGCGGGCGATTTGGCTGATTATCGCTTGAGTTCTTGGGTTCTATTAGCCTATATTCCATCAATCCATCCGTTAAGAGAGAAGGAAACGACCCATGAGCCCAAAACCGTGGAAGCTGATTTCCAGTGATAGAAAAGCGAGCTTTCGGATTTTTGATCTCCGCATTGACCGGGCTTGTTCCCCCAGGACGGACAAGGTCTACGACTTCACCATTTTGGAAACCACACATTGGGTGAACGTGATTCCTCTGACGCCGCGAAACGAGGTGGTCCTTATTCGGCAATACCGCCATGGAACGAGAGAAGTGACCATGGAAATTCCTGGTGGGATTGTGGAGTCCAAGGATTCTCCTGTGGTTGCAGCGAAACGGGAACTTCTTGAAGAAACCGGTTACGAGGCGTCGGAAATGCTCCCATTGGGATTTGTCCATCCCAATCCGGCGTTCCTGAACAACCGTTGCTATAGCTTTCTTGGAAAAGATGTCCGCAGGGTGGGCAAGCAGACCCAGGATGAAAAGGAGGATATCGAAGTGCTTTTGAGACCTCTGGGGGATATTCCTCACCTTATCGAGGAGGGGGCGATCACCCATGCCCTTGTGCTTGCCGCCTTCTATCGGTTATATATGGAATATCTCCCCCATGGGCATGATTCAAAATCTAAGCCGTTATAAACCCGCCAGTCCACTTTTCGATTCCCTAGGCAGGAGGACCCATCTGGCTTTCTGGCGGACCGCGTCCAAGACGCTGCCAATCCAGACAAGGCAGGCGCGTATTCGGATTTATTAAGGAGAGCAAAATATTGTTTACATTTCTACGGGTCAGGGGGCTTTTCTTACGTTCCGAGGCTCCCGGCCTGGTCTTTTCAGCGACTTATCT
>Ga0209427_10000377_pt1 | contig 46983 bp, 44 predicted proteins | sample DeeMarSWOR136_30_FD_187465 | JGI IMG/M metagenome (GOLD analysis project Ga0209427, IMG submission 187465) | Marine sediment microbial communities from White Oak River estuary, North Carolina - WOR-1-36_30 (SPAdes) (version 2) | ecosystem: Environmental > Aquatic > Marine > Intertidal zone >...
GATTGACCTTCCCGCTCGTCCATATTGATTCAATTCTATATAGGATAGCGTCCCTGCTTTGTCAACCCTCTCCTCCAATGCGGATTGCAGATTGCGCCTGCCTGCCGGCAGGCAGGGAATGCGGAATGAAAACCTGGGATAATCAGTTCATCTCTTATATTGAATGGTTCTTACTCCGCAATCCGAATTCCGAAATCCGCATTTGGCTTGCCATACTGTAACTGGTACAGCCTGTAATAGAGACCCTTTCTGGCCATCAGTTCCGTGTGAGTCCCCATCTCCCGCACTCTCCCTTTGTGGAGAAGGACAATCTGATCGGCATGCTGAATCGTAGAGAGCCGATGGGCAATCACAATGGACGTCCTCCCCTTGAGCAATTGGGTTAAGCCTTCCTGAATCAACCTCTCGGTTTCCGGATCGACATGGGAAGTGGCTTCATCGAGCACGAGGATTTTCGGGTTGGTATAGAGAGCTCTTGCAAAAGCCAGTAATTGCCTCTCCCCCGCAGATAATTCCTCCCCGCCCTCGCCCACCTTGGTATGATAACCTAAGCGCAACCGCCGAACAAATTTGTCTGCATTGACCAGCCGTGCCACCTCTTTTACTCTCTCCCCATCCATCCTCCGATCTCCCAACCGAATATTCTCCTCTATATCCCCGGCGAAGAGGAAGGTATCTTGCATGACCAATCCAATCTGTGACCGGAGGTGAGCAAGATCCCTTTCGCGAACATCGACTCCATCAAGAAGGATGGCTCCCTCCTCTACCTCATAGAATCTTTCGAGAAGATGGAGCAGTGAGGTCTTCCCTGCACCGGTGGCCCCAACGATGGCAACCGTCTCTCCTTCTCGGACTGAAAAGGAGACCTCCTGAAGCACTTTGTCTTCTCCATTGTATGAGAAAGAGACTCGACGAAATTCGATATTCCCCCTGATTTCATCTCGTTTGGGTAAAAGGGGTCCAAAAAATCTGTCGTCCCGGTCAAGTAAGGAATAGACCCTCTCCAGAGAGGCCATGGCGGACTGGAGGATATTATACTTCTCCGAAAGGTCCCGAATGGGCTGGAAGAACATCCGGATGTATGAAAGAAAAGCAACGAGACTTCCCAGGGTGATCCTCTCCTGAATCACCTTCCCTCCTCCGTACCAGATGAGGAGGCCAATGGCCCCAGAGCTCAAGATTTCTACGAGCGGGACGAAAAAAGCATAGATGGAGATCTGCCTCATATTGGCCAGATAATAGGCCTCGTTAATCTTCTGAAACCGCCGGCCATTCTCCTCCTCCCTTTGGAAGAGTCGGACCACCTTGATGCCTGAGAGATTTTCCTGAAGGAATGCATTCATCTGGGCGATTTTCACACGGATCTCGCGAAAGGCATCTCTTGCCTGACGGCTGAAGAAAAGCGTGGTGATGAAAATCAGAGGGAGGACGGAAAATGAGACCAAGGCCAGCTCTCGATTCAAGTAAAGGAGAATGATGATGATCCCGAAGAGCAGGAGGATGTCTTTGAAAAGGTTGATCAGGACCGAAGTGAACATTTCGTGAATATTATGGATATCGTTGGTCAGCCGGGTCACCAGTCTTCCGATGGGATTCTTATCGAAAAAAGAGACGGAGAGGGATTGGAGATGGGAGAAGACCTTCATCCGGAGATCATGCATCATCCGTTGTCCTGCTACTTCCATGGCATAGACCTGAAAGAAATTTAATCCGAAATGGAAGACCAGGATGACCAGCACAAGGAGGGCGATATGAAATACCCCGCTCACATCTCTGCCCCTCAGGATGAGGAGATCCTTCTTCTGGATCTCTTTCATTTGCTCGAAGGATATGAACCAGTAAGATCCGCTCTGCTCGAAGAGGGAAGGATACTCCTTCAATAACGCTTTCTCCTCCGGTCGCTCAGGGATGAAAAGATAGAATCGGTTCTCTAAAAGGAGGCCAGATTTTTGAAAAAGAGCCACTTCTTTTCCATCTAGGGATTTCAATCCAGCCGGTGGGAGCAGGTATTTTCCCTTCTCCGTCATGGGGATCAGGTTCTTACCCACACGACTCAACAGGCGCCCCTCCTCTGGCGACCCGTCTCCTTTGAGGACAACTTGCCTTGCAGAAGGGATGACATAACGGTCGATTGCCTCTTTGGTGAGATAGGGAATGAAAAGGTCAAGGGCGGCCATGATCAGAACGAAGAGGAGGGACACAGCCATCAGTAACCAGTGGGGACGCAGAAACACCCACAGCCTGCCCATCAACTTAAGGTCGTAAGGCTTTCCCAATTGGCCTTCTTCCATGTAACCAAAGTCTGCGTACATAGCTTTACATCCCTGAGTCCCAAACGCTTGTGAGTGCTCCAAATATTACAAAGGTTTGGGTCGAGGCTCTGCTAAATTCCAATCACCAAATCCCCTGCCTACTGGCCCCGGTCCCGACCGAGCCTGCCTGCCGGCAGGCAGGCTCCAAATAAATCCCAATCACCAATAATCAAACAGCCTTTTGGTCATTGGAATTTGGATATTGGTGATTATTTGGGTATTGGTGCTCGGATATTGGTTATTGTCTCACCTCTCTCTTTCCAACTCTTCTTCCAACTCCCTCTGCCAATAAAGGTTCGCATAGACTCCCCCTTGAGCAAGAAGGGTGGCGTGGGTTCCAGTCTCCACCACCTTGCCTTCGTCGAGGACGACGATCCGATCTGCCTTGCGGAGGGGAGCGATTCTATGAGTGATGAGGATGGTCGTTTTCCCACTGAGGAACCGTTCCAATCCCTCCAGGATCCTCTCCTCCGTCTGGATGTCGACTGAAGAGAGGGCATCGTCCAAGATGAAAATGGGTGGATTGATCATAATGGCTCTGGCAATGGCAACCCTCTGCCTCTGGCCTCCAGAGAGGGTGATCCCTTTCTCACCGATCACGGTATTCATCCCTTCTGGAAATTCCATGATCTCATCGTAAATCTGTGCGATCCGAGCTGCCTCTTCAATCTCTTGGTCCGTGGCCTCGCACTTTCCAAAGGCGATATTTTCCCGGAGGGTATCTGAAAAAAGGTAGGTCTCCTGGGGGACATAACCGATCGATTTTCTCAACGCTTTAAGAGGAAGACGATGAATCTCAGTCCCGTCAATATAGAGAGCGCCTTGAGGAGGCTCCAAAATCCGGGACAGAAGATTGCACAGGACTGTCTTCCCAGATCCGGTCCTCCCTACGATCACCATTCTCTCTCCTTCGGAGAGGGTCAGTTGGATGTCCTGAAGGATGGGTGACCCTCCATTTCCCCCAGAAAAGGTCAGCCCCTTGATCTCGATTCTACCCTTCAATGCCTCAACCGCCATCACCTCTGGACCATCGGAGATCTCGGGGACCTCTTTGAAGATCTTATTCAACCGATCCATAGACGCAGCGCCCCGCTGGATAACGTTGATAGCCCACCCCAGAGCCATCATGGGCCACGCGAGCAATCCAAGGTAGCTCATAAAGGCAACGAAATCGCCAGTGGAAATCGATTGGAAGATCGTCAGCCTGCCACCCAGATAGAGGACGATGACCATGGAGAGATTGGAAAGGAGGAGGATGACAGGGAAAAACATCCCCCACACTTTTGTCACATTCACATTCTTCAGAATATAGTCCTGACTCAATTGGGAAAGTTTCTCCTTCTCTTCCTCTTCCAGGACATAGGCCTTCACTACCCGAATCCCGGCAATCGACTCCCGGACCCTTTCGGTGAGAGAGGCGAAGGTCTTCTGCAGAACCTCGAAACGATCATGAATGATCCGGCCGAAAAAAAGGGTGATCCCAGTGATCAGGGGCATGGGAAGAATCGCATAAAGAGTCAATACGGGGCTGATATAGATCATAAAGAAGATCGTCAGCACTCCCAGAATGATCGTATCGACCAGGAAGACGATCCCCATTGACAGGGACATGCGGACGGCCTCAATATCGTTGACGGCGTGGGCCATTAAATCCCCGACCTTCATCTTGGAAAAATAGGAAGGCGAAAGGGATTGAAGGTGGAGGAAGAAGCGGTCTCTGAGGGCCTTCTCGATACGACGGGCCGCTCCGAGGAGCAAATACCTCCAGACATATCGAAACCCTCCGATGCCCAAGGCGAGCGCGAGGACCTCCCCTCCGTAGAAGAGGAGTCGCGAAGGGGGGATCGCGCCCCACGTGAGGTCATCGATGGCATGTTTGACAATTCTCGGGATAAGGAGCTGGAGGATATCGACGATGAGCAGGGCGAATAGCCCGATGAGTATCCGCCATCGGTTTTCTATTAAATCTTTCTTAAGGGATTGAAATGATTTCATTAAGATTTTTGATTAATTGCGTCTCCGTCTGTCCATTTTAATTTAATAAACCTCTTCTCAAAAAGTCAACCCTTCGACTCTCCGGCCCGATCCTTCGACTGCGCTGAGGACAAGCGGCCTGGGCTGGCTCAGCCTGCCTGCCGGTAGGCAGGGGTTGGCCCTGAGTGGCGCTTCTCGGCGCCGCCGAATGGGTCAACTGTCCGGCTCCCTTGGCCTAAAGGCCAGGGTCTCCCTTTTGTCCATCTTTGTTAAGGAAAGGGGGCGGCAATCGAAAGGGGCAGTGCTACACCTAAATTCAAAACTTGACAAACCTTAAAGATTTTGACAAACTAGGCCTCAAAAGGGATGTATGACAGACCTTAAGGCGGTACCTCCGACTCCTCTCAAAAAAAGCCTGGAGGGAATTCCAGAGGGATTAACTCCAGAAGAGGTCGAGCGTCTCCAGGAAGTTCAATCGAAGCTGACGGAATTCGTCCTTCGCATCATCCAGGCCCTCCTGAGAACCGGGTACTATACGCCGGATCATCCTGAATCGGCCAAGGCGAAAGAGGGACTCTATCAGCAGTTTCAAAGCCTCTTCGAGCGCGAGGATGAGCTTGCTTTCCTTGCGAGGGACGATCAGGACCAGAAGGAAGTTCTCATCGAGGGCATTCTGCCCGAACCCCAGCGGTTGAGCCGGATGATGATGAGGGGAATGGGGGAGCTCTACATTCCCAAATTTGTCAATTATCTGGAGCGGAAAGACCTGATCAGCCTCACCATGAAGAGCCGGATGGATCAGGGGGAATTCACCCGCTTCATCGACCTCATGAGCGACCCCTCCTTCTTGGACACCCACCGAAAAGAAGACAAAGATAGATTCATCACAGCCCTCTATCAGCAAAGCATCCACAACATCTCTTTCGTCTTCAACGAGGAAATGGTTTTCGCTCCGGATCGGGAGATGTCTTGGAGGGCGCGGGTCACGCTTTCCCGGATGAAGAAGGAATTGAAAATGATTCCCTTTTTCCAAAAAATGTCCGGCCAAGAGCTTCAAACCATTCGGAAAAGACTCCTGGAAGATGCCATTCGTCCCCTTCGAAGCCATGACCTTATCTATTCGGTCATACAGAACAGCGATCTTGCGGCCACTCCTGAGAACCGCGAGGAGATCATCGAAGACGTCCTGGTCACCTTCCTCCCCTCCCTATACTTCATCGGAACCACAAAGGTCTATCTAAGAGAACACCTCAACCTTAAAAAGCTCCAAAAAAAGGACCACTTTGAAGAGAAATCGGATCGGCTTCTTAACAAGTTCGTCGGTCGGCTCAAAGAGGTTGAAACCCAAGAGGCGGAAGATCTCCTCGAGGAATTCTTTCGAAATCAATTGGTTTCTCTTGACGACCTTCCTTCCGGATTGAGAGATAAAATCCTTCTCGAAAAATTGACAGATAAATTTCTTAAGTTTACTGAGCAATTTTACCAACAACTGGAACAGGCCAAAGACAAAGAGAGATTTATCATCATTGCAAGTTCCTTCGTAAAGATCCTACCCGAACTCATCCGGAGAGATCGATATGCAGAGATCCTAAAAATTATCGAAACGCTGAAACAGCATTTTCATAAAAAGATGATGTGGGCTCTCCTGGCCGGTCAGGTGCTGGAGGAGATTGGGAAAGGTCCCTTACCTGTGATGCTCGAAGAAAAATTTCTGACATCAAAGAAGGAGGTTCGAGCAGCGATCATTCCCATCTTTGCCGCCCTCGAGGTCGGGTCTATTCCTAACCTTCTCAACATTTTGAAAAAGGGCCAAGATCAATGGGTGAGAAAGAATGCATGCGAGGCCCTGATTCAGATTGGACCAGTGGCGGCCGTCCATCTCTTAAAAGAATTGGAAAAGCAGCAGACGTCTGTCGAAACGACCTGTGATATCCTTCGTGTTCTCGCAGAAATCAAGTCTGAACAGTGGAAAGCTCCTCTCACTAAGATCTTGAAGACGTATGTTTCTCATGAAAACCCGAAATTGAAGGAGCAGGCTCTCCATACCTTCTGCCTGGTTGGAGGGAAAGAAGGAGAAGAGATCTTTCTCTCCAGCTTCTCTGATCAGAACCTGGAAGTGCAAAAAAGAGTGGTCTGGTGTCTTGGAATGATCAAAAGCACTCGAGGGGCTGAAATGATGGTGGATATTCTCAAGCAGATCCCCAATAGTCCCTCGCGTCAAATGGACCAGCTCGAAACACAGATCTATTCCGCCCTCGGCCTCATAGGAAACTTCACGATCGAGGGGACAACGGCCGAACAAATCCTCGTCGAGATCTTAGAGAAAAGAGGGATGAAGCAATGGATGGGCCTCTTTCAGAAGAATCCTCTCTCTGAAACAGCTCTGGAAACGATCTGTATCACCTTGGGAAAGATCGGAACCGAAAGATCGATTAAGATTTTGGGGAAGATAGAGAAATCCTGTGATGACGCCCTGCTTCCCAAGATAAAGGAAGCGCTAAGGAAGATCCAAGATCGGGTCAACCTATCAAAAACTTAAGGGATAAAAAATATAGCGAAAGTCCAAAAAGGAACTCCAGAAACTTTCGCTCATCCGTTCAACATTTATTTTGCTTTTACCACATTGGTCGCCTGAGGTCCTTTGGGACCGCTGGCAATTTCGAACTCCACTTCATCGCCTGCCCGAAGAGATTTGAACCCGTCTCCCACGATTCCCGTGAAGTGAACAAAAACGTCATCTCCGCCGGGTTGTTCAATAAACCCATATCCTTTCTTTGTGTCAAACCATTTCACAAACCCTTTTAACAAGATGACCGCCCTCCTTTACCAAAACAAATTTTTATTTGCGGGATTTGATATCACTAATCCATAGCGATGTCAAGGATTTATTTAGAGAGCTCCGAAAAACTACTTTTCGCTCTCTGATTACGCAGATTTCAAAAAATGATTCCACAGATTTTTCTCTTTTTTCAATGCATCTGCAATCCATGTAATCGTATTTATAATCGGTGTAATCAGAGATTTCTGGGCTTTTCCAGAAATCCCTTCCAGGTGGCCAGGTAGACTCCCGCAAGGGTCATGGCCCCTCCGACCAGCGTGATCCAGTAGATGGGTTCGCCCAGGAAGAGAAAGGCTCCCATCAATGTTACCAGTGGCTCTAAATAGAGATACATTCCCACCGATCCCGAATCCTTTTTCTCTAGTGCCGAATACCAGAAGAGATACCCTAAACCGGAGCAAAAAATCCCCAGGAAGAGAACCCCCATCCAAGTAAGCGGAGAGAGGTGGAAAAGATCCTCCCAGCCTCCCTTGAGAATCCCCAAAGGAAGGAGTATGAGAAATCCCAATATCATGATGGCAGTGACGGAGGAAAGAGGGTTAAATCGGGATAGGAATCCCTTTCCTCCAACGGTGAAGGTGGTCCATGCGATCGCACTCGTAAAGACCAAAAGGTCCCCGAAGGTTGAAGAAAAAAGAAACACGGAAAGGGAGAAGACGCCCCTTGTGATAATGAGAAAGAGCCCGAGAAATCCGAGAAGGATCCCTGCAATTTTCCTGGCTGTAATGGCCTCGTGGAGAAAGAAGCGGGCAGCCACCGTAATCAGGATAGGATTGATCGCAATGATCCATCCGGTATTGATAGCCGAGGTGTAGATGAGTCCATAGGCTTGAAGAAGACCAAGCCCGGAGACGCCTACCGTGGCTAAAATGACGATATGAATCCAATCCCTGTAGGCAAACTGTTTGAGGAAGGTTCTGTCCCGCCGATACTGAAAGAGAAAAAGAAGGAGAGCGCCAATCGCATAGCGCAGGGTCAAAAGCATAAAGGGATGAATCTCCCTTAGCGCAATCTTTGTTGCGATGAAGGAGATCCCCCAGAAAATGATGGCCCACAAAGCTCTCCACGACACGGCTCTTTTTCCCCTTTTGGACGTAACCTCCTTTTACCACAAATGAATTGAAATTTCATCGACTCGTCCGGCATTTTCAAAATCCGCTCCCGCATGGAAAGGGGTAGGCCTCCTGATGGGCAAGAAATTGTATCTCTTTTGACTTAAATCAAGGAAGAAAACTGCCACAGGGGTTATTTATCTCTTAAAATAACAAACGGGGAGGAAAAATTTATGGCAACGAGAAAGATTGTGAGGATTGATGAGGAGAAATGTAATGGCTGTGCTCTTTGTATCCCCAATTGCGCTGAGGGCGCCCTTCAGATCATTGACGGGAAAGCAAGATTGGTCAGTGACAAGTTCTGCGATGGCCTGGGAGCCTGCTTGGGACATTGCCCCCAGGATGCCATCACCATCACGGAAAGGGAAGCAGAGGATTTTGATGAGCAAGCTGTAGAAATCCATCTCCACAAGAAAGAAGAAGTTAAAACTGAGCCTCAACCTAAACCTCAACCTGTTTTTACTGGATGTCCATCTTCAAGGGCCATGCAATTTCAAGTTCCGAAACCTCGAGTAGACTCGGGAGAGAAACGATCTTCCGTATCTCAGCTCACTCAGTGGCCTGTTCAGTTGAAACTGGTACCCGTGAATGCCCCCTATTTCCAGGATGCCAACCTCCTGGTAGCCGCTGATTGCGTTCCCTTTGCTTATCCTGAATTCCACCAGGATTTCCTGAAAGGAAAAGCCGTGGTCGTGGGTTGCCCAAAACTCGACGACATCCAGTACTATAGAGAAAAATTGACCGAGATCTTCAAGTCAAATTCCATCAAGAGCGTGACAGTTCCCTTTATGGAAGTTCCTTGCTGCTTCGGGCTGGTGAAGGCTACCGAGGATGCATTGGCTGCCTCAGGGAAAAAGATCCCCCTCAAAAAGGTCAAGGTCGGTATCCGAGGAGATATTAAACCAGAGGAAGATGAGGGGACATTCCGTCGGCCTCAGCAGTTTGCCCACGCCCATTAAAAACTTCAAGGATGAGGAGACGAAGTGATAGGAAGAGGGGGACAACTTCTTCCTCTGGAGGTTGTTCGTTCAGAGAACTCTTGAGCATTTTGGTATCGAGATTGAAGAGAGGGGTTGAGAAGCAGAGGCAAGGCCTCTGCTTCATCTTGAGAAAAGGGTTCAACTTTTTCTTGAGGTCTTCGTCTGGAAGGAAGTGATCTGCTGTTCAAGCTTTTTTCCCCCACATTTTGGGCACTTCGCCTTCCCCGCACCATGATCTTTTATGCTGAGAATAACAGCAAACTTCTTTTTACATTTTGGGCAAAGATACTCATACGTGGGCATGCCCTCTCCCTCCTTTCTTGGTCAATTTGAATAGCTTCAAAAATCGTGTCACCGTCAAATCGAGATTGGATAGTAATATAAATATTTGGATGAAAGCTGTCAATAGGCAATGATCATCGAGTTCCATTCCCAACCCGCTTCTGCTCCAGCCGTTGCTTCCTGTGGCGAAGCATTTCGATCTCCCTTTCTTGATGAGATGGGGTCTGTTCCAAGGCCTGGTCTACATAGGTCATGGCCTTTTCGAAGTCCTTCCGTCGGTGCTCATGGTATTTTGCCAATTCGACATAGGGGGTAACATCCTCCCGATAGGGCCAGGTCAACATCTCCTCCCAGAGAGAGAGAGCCCTTTCCGCCTGTCCTGTCTTTTTGAAGGCCATGGAAAGCCATCTCATCACGGACCAGGTGAGCTCCTCGTCACACCGTTTCAGGGCAATCTCAAAGCAATGGATGGCCTTCTCCGGATACCCATGTTCCCAGAAAAGTCTTCCCAGCGCAAGGTGTTCGACCCCCCTTCGAGGTCGCGCGACCAGGGGGTCATGATAGACGAGATGGATCCTCCCGGCCAGGGCGACCATGGTGAGAATATCCATCTGGTTATGATAAAAAACGGGATAAATCCTCTGGGCGTCTCCGGTTTGGATGTACTCAAAATAAAGCTGGGGAATCCATTCCGATGGAATATCATCTCCCCTTTCCATCCCTAACAGCTGGGATTCAAGGGTGACGAGGCGACAGTTGTCGTAAGCTCCCTTCCAGATTTTCCGGGATGGGTAGAGGAGATCAAAGTTAGGCATCTCCCGGATTTTCGATTTCACGCGGGAGAGGATGAACCGCGTCTCGAGAAGAGGAACATCATAAAGCCTCCCATTAAAAGTGACCAAGAATTGGAAGGATCCGAGGAGGTCATTGATGACAGAGAGAGAAGCCTTTTCTTCGGAATAGTCTCTCATGAAGAATTGCAAGATCAGAAAACCATTCTCCTGGAACAAACCCAATCCCACCATGAAGGCAAAGGTCCCGGTTCCTCCGGACAGACCGGTCGTCTCGGTATCGAGGAAGAGAGCCTTCTGGAAGTCCAGCTCTCTCAGCCGTTCATCTTTCGTCAAGAGATGGGCAGGGTAAGTAGGAATGTTGAGGATTTCTGCCAAGGTCATCTCTCCATATCGAAAGTCTGGAGGGAAATATTCCTTTACACGAAAGACCTCTCCCTCAGGGGTTGAGATGACCTCTCCTCTTACCAATTGGTCCACAGGAACGATTTCTTTCTTCCGATAGACCTTCTTCGGTTCGAGGAGACGGTCGATTCTCTGTCTTAATTCCCCCCCTCCCTCACCTCGGTCTCGAGTCGTACCAACCTCCCCCACAAGGGGGGAGGGCTGGGTGGTGGGAGTTTTTGTGATGGAAGTAAGACGATTCAGCCGCTCTTTGAGATCCATGATTTTGGAAATTAATAGTTCGGAGTAATGAGTTCGGTGTTCGGAGTAATTCATCCCAATTCTTGATCTATCTTTTTCTCCAAACTCTTAACTCCGAACTCCTTACTTCAGTATTTCCTTCAGCAGTGCCAACGCCACCTCTTTCGATTTCTCTCCCACTTCTTTGATGGGTCCCACGCAGGAGGGGCACCCGTAGCCACATTCACACCGAGAAATGACCCTTTGGGCCTTTTCAAGAAGGAGGCGAGTATCATCATAAAGCTGAGGGCTGAAGCCCATTCCTCCTGGGTAGTTGTCATAGAGAAAGAGCGTAGGCTCAAAGAGGCCCAACTTCTCTTCCGAAATCTCCTCCGAGGAATTGTAGGAGGAATAGATCCCTTTCGAATCCCTAGAAAGACGAAGAAACCACTTTGCTCCCCGGTCTCCCACACAGCGATTGAGATCGCGGGGATCGCACATGAGATGAAGGGCTGCCATGGAATGGAGGGCATAACCGAGTCCCAACACCCCGTCGATCACCTCCAGGCGATTATAGGGAAGCCTTTCCACCAGAGTACTCTTAAAAGTGACCCAATAGGAGGTGGTATGGAACTGAAGGTCCGGAAGTTCTATCTTTCCATAGCCCAGATTTTCAAGGGTATAGAACTTGATCTTTTTATATCCCGCAATGCGGGTCGCCACTTTCACTTCACCATGTTCGGAGACAATGGCCTCATCGGGCCTACTCTCAAACTCTTCCAGGACCGAAACATCCGTGTAGTCGATCGCATCCGTGTAATAGTCTCCCTCCGTCTTCTTGACATAGGCTCTGCGATTGGGATAATCGAGTTTCTCCACCGTGTAGATCTCTGACTCGCAGAGGTAGACCGCTCCCTCATAAAGCGTGGTGTGGGCACTGGTGAAGTCGACTTCTGCAATGACCTCCTCTCGTAGTCGACTCTCTTCGACTTTTCTCTTGGTCATATCGACGACCACAAAGTTATCCTCTGAGGCGGACCGGAGGCTGACCTTCTCTGCAGGATAAGCGTCCTGGGTCCAATACCAATTCTCACCCTTATGATGGAGCATTCCCTTCTCTTCGAGATATCTTAACATCTCTCCCAAGTCTTCTCGACCGAACCGTTCCCCATCCCTGAATGGCAGTTCAAAAGCAGCACACTCGATATGGCTGAGCAGGATGAGGAGGTTATCCGGATTGATCAGTCCATGTTCCGGGGATCTTCCAAAGAAGTAATCCGGATTTTCGATGATGAATTGATCAAGAGGTTGGCTCCGGGCAACGAGCACCACGAGCGATTTCTCGGACCGTCTTCCTGCCCGGCCTGCTTGCTGATAGGTGCTAGCGATCGTTCCTGGATACCCTGTGATCACGCAGACGTCCAGGTCCCCGATGTCGATGCCGAGTTCCAGGGCATTGGTGGAGACGACGGCCGTCACCTCCTTCTCTCTCAATCCCTTTTCGATCTCCCTACGAACCTCGGGCAGATAACCTCCGCGATATCCTCGAACTTTCCCCTTATCCCCCAGCTTCTTTTCAAATCGATCCTTTAGATATTTGGTTAAAACCTCCACATAGAGTCGACTCGTGGCAAAGAGGATGGTTTGAATCCCCTGTTCGATGAAGGGGGAGGCCAACTGCCTGGCCGCATGGATGTGGCTCCTACGAATGCCCAATTCTTTATTGAGCACGGGTGGGTTATAGAAGACAAAGACCTTCTCCGAAGAAGGAGCTCCGCTCCGGTCGACCAAGAGGACCTCCCTCTCCAAGAGCTTTTCAGCCAATTCCTTCGGATTGGCGATAGTGGCAGAGCAGCAGATGAACTGGGGGGTTGAACCATAGAAGCGGCAGATCCGGTCTAAGCGTCTCAAGACGTTCGTCATATGGGAACCGAAGACCCCTCGATAGGTATGGAGTTCATCGATGACGATGAACTTCAGGTTCTCAAAAAAAGAGACCCACTTCGTATGATGCGGAAGGATGCCCGTGTGAAGCATATCGGGATTGGTGATCACGATATCCCCTTTGGTCCGGATGGCCTGCCGAGCATCCTGAGGGGTATCGCCATCATAGGTGTAAGTCGAAACCGGTTTCCCAAGCCTCTCGATGAGACTCTGGAGTTCAACCCTCTGGTCCTGCGAGAGTGCTTTGGTTGGAAAGAGATAAAAGGCCTTTGACTCGGGTTTAGAAAGTTTCAGGTTCAACACCGGGAGGTTATAACAGAGGGTCTTTCCGGAGGCTGTGGGAGTTACTACCACCACATCTTTCCCGTTCTGAATCGCCTCGATGGCTGCGGCCTGGTGGGAATAGAGCCGATGAATCCCCTCGTTCTCCAGGGCTTCTCTCAGAAGGGGATGCAGGGAATCTGGAAAAGGTCGGTACTCCCCCTCCCGTTTATTAAAAACTCGCACGTCGGTCAGGCAGGGAGAGATATTGCGCGACCGTTTCCAGGATTGAACGATCTCATCAATCGGCACGATCACTCTCTTCAAATTTCGAATTTCGGAATGCGGATTTCGGAATGTGAAGGTAATGACAATTTTTCACTTTGAACTTTTCACTTTCAACTGTATGTTAGATTTCTCCTGACTGATGGGCCCTCACAAAGGCCTCCACCACCTTACTATCAAACTGGACCCCTGAACATCTCTTCAACTCTTCAATGGCTTTCTCCTTCGCAAGAGCCTTTCGATAGGGTCGATCTGTTGTCATGGCATCATAGGTATCGGCGACAGCCACGATCTTCGCAATAATGGGCGTCTCCTCTCCTTTCAACCCATCCGGATAACCCTTCCCATTCATCTGTTCATGATGATATCTGACTCCTGGGATGATATCCTTCAGCTGCCGGATATGGTTGAGAATTTCCGCTCCCATTTTGGTATGGAGTTTAATGGTATTATACTCCTCAGGGCTTAAGGGCTCTGGTTTTCTCAGAATCTCATCCTCAATCCCGATCTTTCCAACATCGTGCAGAACCGCAGCAATCTTCAGGCACCTCTTATCCCATGCTTGCAACTGGAGGTGACGGGCAATGGCCATACTGTAGGAGGTTACCCTTTGCGTATGGCCCCCCGTGTAGGGATCCCGCTTCTCAATGGCATCCGCCAGGGACTCTGCGGTTTGAAAAAACATCTCTTCAAGTTCCTGGTAGAGTCGTGCATTATCCAGAGCGATGGCCACCTGATCGGCCAGAGAAACAAAGAGGGATAGGTCTTCTCGATCAAACTGCTCTCCCCTCTTTTTATTGACAGCCTCCAGAACGCCAATCACCCTTTCCTTCACCTTCACAGGAACGCAGATGATATTCCTTGTTCTAAATCCCGTCCTCCCATCTACTCCTTTGAAAAACCGCGTGTCCTTCTCGGGAGCATTGACGATCAGTGGTTTCCCGTTTTTGGCTACCCATCCTGCGATTCCTTCGCCCATACTTAAGGTAACTTTCTTTACCGTCTCCTCCTGATCCCCTAGGGCCACTTCGAAATAGAGCTGTTCCCTCCCCTCATCAATGAGGAGGAGGGAACCCACCTTTGCTTTCATCAATTGTGTAGCTGCCTCCATGGCCCGCCTCCGGACCTCCTGGTGATCCAGTGTGGAGTTTAGGATGCGACCTAGCTTAGAGAGGAGGACCAGTCTCTTCGCCTTCTCTTTAATCCCTTCCGACCTCGGTGGCCCTCGTTTTCCAACCGCCCTCTTCATCCCCTTCCTCCTTTTAGAAGAAGTTAACCAATTTTACTTTCTTTGTCATCAGAAATTTTTGAGAGCTTGCTGCCCTCTCGAAATATTTGATATTAAAATTTTTTCCTGATAATAATAAATTTAGTAAGAAGAAGCAACATGCCATTGACCACGAATAAGGATTGGCTCACTGGGGCCTAAAAGGGAGCCGATGCGGAGGGGGCTCTTAATATCGACAACCTGGAGATATAGCAGATCATCGTTTCTGGGGTGGAACCATAGTTGATATAAAGAGGAGGGGCATGGAAGAAGTTTTTTGTTTAAACGCGTCATTTCACTCGTTCATAACGCTAGCATTCCATGCGGGGGGGGAGCATATAAGCTCTCAAATTTATCTGAACCAACTTCTCATCTTCTCTTTCCAATAGAGTACCCGGTGATATCGGTGGGGGTACCGGTTTTCGAGGTACGTTAAAAAACGCCTTATTGTTTTGCTACGGGAAGAGAGGATGGCTAGGCCGATCATGATGAAAAGAAATCCCTGAAGGACGGGGAGGAAAAGGCCAAGGACTCCCAACCCAACGAAAATCCACCCGATGATTAGAATTCCGATCTTTTTGAATTCATTCATGGCCGCATTGGCCTTACTATATAACAAAAGAATGACCTTTAGGCAAATTCAAATCATTCTACGGATTGAATATTTAAGCTTATTTTTCGTCAAAACAAGGTAGAAGCCCCATGGAGATGAGTGAGGCCGAGTTGATCTCCCGGTGTCAGCAAGGAGATCGGGATGCACTTAGAGAGATTTTCAATCAGTACCAAAAGAAGGTCTATCGAGTTGCCTATGGAGTCGTGAGACAGAGAGAGGAAGCCCTTGACATTGTTCAGGAAGTATTCATTAAACTTTTTCGTTCCATTCAGCACTTTAAAGGTAAATCGCATTTTTACACTTATCTCTACCGAATGACCATGAATACCGCCATTGATCATACTCGAAAGATGAAAAAGGTCCCCTCATCAAGCGTTGACGAAGATGAGGGATTCCAATTTTCAGACGATCCCGAAAAGAGACCGGATCGTATTTTTGCTCACAAGGAGTTAGAAGAAAAGGTGAGACGGGCAATGGATCAACTTTCTCCTGACCAGAAAGCAGCTCTGATCTTCAGAGAGGTCGAGGGGCTCACTTATCAGGAGATCGCTGAGGCTATGGGATGCTCCATTGGGACTGTGATGTCCCGCCTGCACTATGGGAGGAAGAGAGTCCAGGAACTCCTAAAAGATTATGTGGAAGGGGGGAGGTAGAATGAAAAGGGAATGTTCCTCCGTATCCAAGCTTCTAGATAAATATTTTGACCAAGAATTGACCCTGGAAGAGAGGTCCCTCGTCGAAGGCCATCTTCCGGATTGTCCTGCCTGCCGAAGGGCTTTGGAATCGATGGAAACCCTTCGGAATTTCATCAGAAGCCCTGTGGAAGAGGCTGTTGAGAAGGAAACCTTCCCATGGGTTTGGGAAAAGATCGAGAGAGGCATCCAGCAAAGGGAAGGTCCTGGCCTTTGGGAATCCTTGCGGGACTGGCTGAGTCTCCCTTTTCTTCTAAAAAGAAAGATTTGGATTCCTGCGGTGGCAACAGCCGTCATCCTCATACTCGTCATGGCTCCCCTTCTCTTCAAAAAAATCTCTTCCTATCCAGTTCCGTCTGTTGTAGAATACGTCGAAAGCGAGACCTACAATGTGATGATCTACCAACTTGAAAATCAAGACGTGACAGTGATCTGGCTGTTCAATGGTCCTGAGGAGGAGACCTAACCTTCATGAAGAGAATTATCATCTTGCTCGTTCTTATCTTGATCCTCTCTATCCTCTCCCTCTCAACAGCCTTCGCTCAGGTCCACACCCGAATTAGGGTGATTAAGGCTTCCAATGTCGGACAAACCATTGATCCCTCCTTAAGAGATGTTCACAGTGATCTTGGGTCTGTGTTCAATTTTACTTCCTATCAACTCCTGAGGGACAATTCGTTCAATCTCTCCCCTAACCAAACTGTTTCGATCTCTCCACGTCCGGGAATACTCATGGAGGTCACTTTGGTTGGCCAGCACAGGCCAGTGGCTGAGTTAATCATAAGAGTTATCCGTAAAGGGAAGGAAGTTCTCAACACTCAAGTAAGACTTTCGCCTCGGAGGACGGTCTTAATTGGCGGCCCGAGACTCCGGGAAGGTGTGATCATTTACGCCATTGCTGCTAACTTCTAGCCTCGTTACGATAATGTGAACATATCTCTGCCTCCCCTGACTGCCACTATGCCGTCACAGGCAGCTGTGGTCCGGGCTCATTTATCCCTTCCTCCCTTCTAACTTTCCATTGAATAAATTCACACGACTTCCGTCTATATAAGTGAATTCTGAAAGATCCAAGGGAAAGGAGGGACGTTCGATGAATAAAAAATTGATCGCAGTGGTTTTGATCTTAACCCTAATCTCCCTTTTCGCTATCACTCCGGCTGAAGCAGGTTCCAGAAAACGACCTCGATGGCAGGGTGCAGGAATCGCCCTTGGAGCACTTCTTCTAGGAGGGTTAGTGGTCCATCATTTGGCTGCCCATGCTTCTCCACCTCAAGTCACTTACGCACCACCTCCAGAACCTGAATGGGTGCCCGGGCACTGGGAGATCACGCGGGAATGGGTCCCTGGAGACTGGGAAAGAGTTTGGATTCCCGGACATTATGATCGCTTAGGGAATTGGGTGGCAGGCCATACGATCAATCGCAAAACGCCGGGTCATTATGTGGAAAGAAGGGTCTGGGTAGAAGGGCATTACCGGTATCACTAAACACGAAGCATCTTTCATCCTAAGCAATAAACATCCACGCAGCCTGTTGTTGCGTGGATGTTTATTGCAGGGATATCCCTCAAAATTTGAACTCCAGGCTGAACACTACGCTTGGCCCCAGGATAAATGGCTTATCGTTTTGAGAGGGGGGGACAGAGGAGGAACCTTTTTCAAAAAAATCCCCACCCGTCTCAGGATCAATCATTTGGGTGACCACACCGAGACTTGTTTTCAGACTGAAGGTATACTTACCTCGCAAGGTGTAGAGCTCCTGGCTATTCTGAAGTTTAACAGAATAATAACTTTCTCCCCCTCCCCGGACCCCTTCTGTGATCTTCTCCAACTTAATGAATTCGATATCTTTCAGAAGAACAGACTTCTCCTGTTTATCTTTCGTGGATACAATAAGTTCCTTCGGAGAAAAATGTAAGTAGCCCTCCAGCTTCCCTCCGCTGATGTCCTTGACAACCACATAGATACTCTCCGTCACCTCCTTACCCTGGACCTGGGCTAGGGGAAAGGTGGGTAAAAAGACCAGTATCAGAAGTAAAAAGAGAAATCTAACTCTCATAAATAATATCCCACTCATTTGTAACTGGTGAATAGTTAGGCCTTTTATTGGATCTCTGGATTCACAGCCGTTATTCTTTTTTAACATATTTTTTAAGAACCTTCAATTGGTCATGGCAAATCCAAAAATCTCTCAGCATCTCCTTAAAATGTAAAAAGTAGGCTTAAACATGCTTGACAAACAGGGGGGCACCATACAAATTTAGCCTAGGGATAATTTTTGTGTTTGTTTGATTGGAGGTGTTAAAAATGAATCCTATTTTCGTTTTAGCATTCGCCATAGCAGCATTGGTCACAATAAATGGGTGCCAGAAATCGGATATTGTCCAGCAGGGGGTGAAAGGTGAAATGGTGAAGGTGGAATCCGATGTGCGGACTGCCACATTTGCAGGTGGCTGTTTTTGGTGCACGGAAGCCGATTTCGAAAAATTGCCAGGAGTTGTGAAAGTGATTTCAGGCTATACGGGAGGAGTAAAAAAGAATCCTTCCTATGCAGAGGTTTCCTCGGGGAAGACAGGGCATGTGGAGGCTGTTCAGGTCTATTATGATCCCTCCAAAATAAGCTATGAAGAACTGCTCGATAGCTTCTGGAGACATATCAATCCGACGGATGACGGCGGACAATTTGTCGATCGCGGCAATCAGTATCGTGGTGCCATCTTCTACCACGATGAAGACCAGAAACGGTTAGCGGAAAAATCCAAAGAGGCCCTAGGAAATTCCGGAAAATTCGGCAAACCAATCGTCACAGATATCCTCCCCTACACTATATTTTATGCCGCTGAGGAGTATCACCAAGACTACTACAAAAAACATTCCCTCAAATATAGTTTCTATAGGCATGGTTCTGGTCGCGATCAATTTTTGGAGAAGGTGTGGGGAAGAGATCTTGAAATCAAAGAGGGAAAGAGACAAAAAATGTATCAAAAGCCAGACGATGCTACCTTGAGAAAGAAGTTATCTCCTCTCCAGTATGACGTTACTCAAAACGAGGGGACAGAACAGCCGTTTCAGAATGAATACTGGGACAATAAGCAAGAGGGAATTTATGTTGACATCGTTTCCGGAGAGCCACTGTTCAGTTCGCTCGACAAATATGATTCCGGAACAGGCTGGCCAAGCTTCATCCGGCCCCTTGAGCCGAAAAATATTGTTGAGAAAGAAGATAGAAGTTTCTTTATGAAACGGACCGAGGTGAGGAGTAAACACGGAGATTCCCATCTCGGCCATGTCTTCAATGATGGCCCTCCCCCCACAGGGCTTCGGTACTGCATCAACTCTGCCGCATTAAGATTCATTCCCAAAGAAAACCTGCAAAAAGAGGGTTACGGAGAGTTTTTGAAACTTTTTGCCCACAAGTAAAGACCGTGATATCGGGCCTGCACTCATCATGTGCGGGCCTGATGAAGCCTCGGAGGGAATTCACCCCGATCAGGTGCAAAAAAACTGGTGGCAACAGGTAATGGCTCACTCTTCCGTGGAAACTTACTGTAATCGGGTAGGGATGTCGGAAAAAATCTTATAGCGGAAACCTCAGCTTGTCCCCAGACTATAAGAATGCCCTAACCATTGGAGGGACTGTGCAGGATTGGAGGAGCTGACCTCTGCCAGCCATGATAGTGTACCCGCTTGATAAGGTTTTTGGAGACATTCCTACCCGACTTCCCCCCCGCCTGCCTGCAGGCTGGCTTGGTCGGGACCGGGGCCGGTAGGTAGGGATGTCGCAAAACAGGCAGGGGATTTCCCCCCCGCTTCAGGAAGGCATTGCGGCAAGAGCTCCTTTCCAATTGACACACCAATGAATTTATCATATGTTCATTCGGGTTATCTCTGAAGGAGAGCCTTATGCCAGGGGCCTGTGGGCACAAATCAAAGAAAGTGGCGGACAAGAAAGTAATGAGTGTGGAAGATTTGCCCGCCCCCTATGCTGCCACCATTACAAAAAACACTCACGAAATGCTTTATGAATGTAAAGACTGCGGCGAGAAGTGGACCGAAACCAAAGTGGATACGAAATTTGACTGATTTTGCTGCTCCGATACGATTTGGATATTCCATTCTAAGTAAGGAGACATTGCATCGCCCGGGAAGTTTCCAATAAAAAATTAGTAGCCAGATTCATTCTATTCTTTTTCCTCTACCTCACTCTTGTTTTCGGATCCGCAGGAACGTTTCGCTGGCCTGAAGCTTGGATTTACCTTGTTTTGCAGTTTTCCTTTTCAATATTATTGGTAGTCTGGTTAAAGAAAAATAGTCCTCTCCTTCTGTGGGAACGAATGATCTTTTTAAGGAAATCTGCCAAAGGCTGGGATAAGGTTATTGTTCTCTTATCTATTCCTATCTCCATTGCATTATTTGTCATCTCAGGTCTTGATGTCATCAGATATCAATGGTCCCAGACACCTTCTGTCCTCAAAGCGATCGGTTTCGCAGCCATCATTGCATCTTTTGCCTTGATTTTTTTGGTCACGAGGGAGAACACCTTTCTTTCCGGAATCGTGGAGATCCAAAAAGAGAGAGGACATAAAATCATTACAACGGGTCCCTATCAATACGTCCGTCATCCGATGTATGGTGGAGTCATCGTATGGTTATTCTGCATTCCTCTCGCCCTTGGGTCACTCTATGCATTCATCCCAAGCCTCTTGATGGTTCTCCTCTTCATTCTTCGCACCTTTCTGGAGGACAAAACCTTATTGAGAGGACTTCCAGGTTACGAAGAATATACCCAAAAAGTAAGATATAGGCTTATCCCTGGCGTTTGGTAATAGGCAAACCGACCCCAGCAAAGGAGATGTTGTTAAACGCCTCAATCCTTATGGAGGATGATCCTTGTCTATGATTTAAATAAGTTCAAACAATATACGAGGGGTCTCTTTTCTTATCTGTTGAAAAAGGAGGGTTCGATGTCTTCACAGAAAGCTCTCGGCTGGAAAATCTTGTTTTTAGTTCTTTTTGCTGTATTGGTCGATTTGATCCTTCACATGCTCTTTGCCCGACGCGTTGAGTACAACTTCTCACCCAGCATTTTTATCGAAAAAGGCCTCTTCTTGCCAGCTGTAAGTATAGCGCTGTTGATTTGGTTTGGAACCCTCGCCATCATTTTTACCTTGATTCAAAATAATCTACCCGGGACCAAGGTAACGAAAGGATGGCGCTATGGCATCGCCTTTGGAGGCTTGTGCTTCTTGGCAATCATCGAGGTGAGTCTTGTCTTTGACTCTCCCCTGATGAAGGAGCTGCGTGTCTCGGCCACAGATAGCGTTTCCATCCTCCTGTTGGGATTCCTTTTGGGAAGGTTCACCGCCACGGAAGGTCAGCATCCACCAAGGCAAACCGACGGAGGGAAGATGGCCTTCATTGTCACCCCCCTTGTTTTTCTCGTTGGCCGATATGTTGGTCATATCTTTCTCCATACCCGGTCGGCATACTCGGAGAAACCGATTGCTACGTTCTTATGGACACTTGGGTTGGGTGGATGGATATCGGTCATGTATTGGCTCCTCAAAGAATTCCGTAAAGCTTCCGCAATTGTTCATGCAGTCCGATTTGGTGGCCTTGTTTTTGGGAGTTACTGGCTGATCTACAATTCATTTGCACTTTTATTCATGAAACTTTCTGGGCTAGAAGTACTGAAGCGCGTTCTTATCGACGTCTTTTTTGTATCTGTGAGCATAGGGTTCGTGAATAGACACTCCAAAGAGAAACCTGAGATGCCTAAACGTTAGTTTGGACATCTGCTTCCTCCTTGCTGAAGCGACCTATTCTTCTAATCCCTCTCATCTTAATCCTGGGGTTGGGTGGGGAAATTCCTTTTCCTATTTATCTAAGATTTTCTCAGCAAAAATGTCAGATATTGGACAAAAATTTGTTATTGGTCGATGTTTAGCATTTATTTATGATTCGACAAATTGAACAATTGCAAAGAGTTACACACAGAAAGAATATTGGCATGCAATTTGCTCAAAAATACTGAACTCAAATGTATTGGAAAAAATAAGAAATAGTAAAAGGAGGGTTTCTTATATGGAAAAACGCTTCTTATTCCTACTTCTGTTAATCCCCTTTCTATTTATTTCCATCTGCGGCGCAACGTTTAGGAACATACTAGGACAGCATCACTATAAGGCTTATAACAAAGCCATTTTCTTAGCTCAAGATTCCAGAAGAATTTGGACTTACGGCGAGTCCTGGGGACAACCCACTGAACAAGAAGCTATTGACAAGGCCTTCACCTATTGTGAACAATCCCGATCCCAATCTGGGGTGAGAAGTCCCTGTACGTTATATTCAATTAATGGCCAGGTTGTATACGGACGCAATTATACTCCAAGGGTTGAGCCACGCCCTTCTGGCCAAGATCCCCCAGGTAAGGTTCCAGGGCGATTGGTCAACAAGTCTGCCTACGGGACAGCGTTTGCTATCAATGATGAAGGGGTCATTGTCACCTCTTATCATGTTATTAAAGGCGCGACAAAGATCGATGTCCAATTTCAAGATGGCACAGTTTCTCCTGCAAAGGTTCTCAAGCAAAGCCCCAACATAGACATTGCAGTCTTGAAAATAGACAGGCCAACACCTCATTACCTTCCCATGGACACCCAACCTGAAATTGGAGCCGGAGATCGCGTGTTCACGATCGGCTTCCCTGTTGAAGATCTCTTAGGTCAGGAGCCCAAATTCACAGATGGTGCGATAAGCTCTCTCTCAGGAATAAAAGGGGAGGCAACCTTTTTACAGATAACCGTTCCCATTCACCCGGGGAATTCAGGGGGTCCCCTTCTTTCTGAAAACGGAAAAGTCGTTGGTGTGATTGCTGCCACGATCGCATTTAAGCAGTTCGTCGAGCAGACACGAGCCATGCCTCAGAATATCAACTATGCAGTCAGCGGCAGTTTTGTTGCCCCTTTGTTATCTTCATACACTAAAGAGGAACAGGAGACCCAGGCTCTATTGACTTGGCGAGAAGTAGTAGAGCGCGCTAGAAAAGCAGTTCTTAAAGTGAATGTGGAACTGCCAAATTCATAAGCTCCCGCCATGATGATGAACTGTGTCTGAGGGGATCAAGGGGACGGCTCACCTTCCATCAGATGCCTGCCCCCTTCTGTTAGCTGAACTTCCGGTGAACCTTCTCTTTTGGAAACACTGGAACAAATAGGGTGGGATAAGTAAGGGGAAGGCACTCATCCTTCCCGATCACTAAATAACCTTTTTCTTTTAAACTGAAGGAGATCTTTTTTAGAACTTCGATCTGGCTCTCCTTGGAGAAGTAGGTAAAGGCTAAATTTCGGCAGAAGACAATATCCATTTCCAAAAATGGTTCTTCAGTAAGAATATCATGCCTCTCAAATGCCACGCCTTCTCTAAGGTTTGGATCAACGATATAAAACTCACCCTCCCTCTTAAAAAATATTTTTACAATTTCTTTGGGTACCTCCTTTAAGCTGCTGTTCTTATACCTTCCCTCTTTCGCTCTTGCGAGCATTTTCTCGTCAACATCGGTAGCTAAGATGGAAAGACAAACCTGAGGCCAGGTCTGCTTGAATTTGTCTTCCCATAATAGAGCGAGACTATAAGGCTCTTCCCCGCTGGCGCAACCGATGGACCAAATTCTCAGCTCCTTCCTATTCTCTTCTTCAAGAAGGCTTGGAATGACAGATTGTCGGAGCGTTTCAAAAACTTCTTGATCTCTGAAAAATCTTGAAATGGTGACGGTGAGAAGTTTGGAGAGGAGCCGTCGCTCGTCAGAATCCCTCTCAACGCTTAACGAATACTCCTCAAAATTGGATAGACCTATCTGGGCTATTCTGCGTTCAATCTTCCTTTTGATCCCTTTCCTTTGAAAGGCTCGCCATTGAAGTCCAAGAAGCGGTACTATCTCTCTCAGAAAAACGTTAAATTCCATGGGCCTTTTCGAGATTGAGAAGGTTTTTCTTCACCTGAAGCCCATGACCATAGCCACCGAGACCACCGTTGCTCTCAATCACCCTGTGGCACGGAATGATCAAGGGAATCGAGTTACAACCGTTCGCATTTCCCACGGCTCGAAAGGCCTTGGAATGGCCAATGGTTTTCGCTATCTCTTTGTAGGACCTCGTTTGACCGTATGGAATCCTTCTCAAGGCGGACCATACCTTTTTCTCAAAGGGAGTCCCTCTCATATCCAGTGGAAGATTGAAACTTTTGAGTTCCCCTTTGAGATATTTTCTCAGCTGTATGAGCGCTCTCTGATTTTTTCGATCGTCCCTGATGATATCTCCTGGAAATTCCTTACGCAATTTTCGCAGGAAGCTTTCCTTTGAGGTTAAAAAATCAACCCTGACGACTCCTTGTTTAGTGGAAGCCACAAAAACCTTTTTTAAGATGGGTGAATCAAAAGAAGAATAATAGATTCTTTCCATGATTTTCTCCTCTGATAATACCCCCTCGCCCCCTTTAGTAAAGGGGAGTTGGGGGGATTTGCTTTATGCTCTATGCCATTACATTCCTAACCGAAATTGCGCCGCCCTGACCAGCCCCATGGGTCCCGTCATCATCGTATTTCCACCTGGAGCGGCATAGGTAAACTTCATGCCGGATTCTTTGAAAAGATCCCTGTTGGGGCCAGTCACGAGGATAGGTACCTCCTCCTTATAAGGATTGAGACTGATGGCCCCATGACCATTCTCCTCGAACACTTTTTTTCCGTCCAACTCGCCCCTAACGAAAAGCCTGAGGTCATGTTTCAGTTTCTCAGGTGTTAACTCATGAGTGTGATGCTCGTAGAGACCTTCAATCTTTCCTTCCATCAAGAGGGCTGCAATCGTATGACCATTCCCCACATTCACGATAAGAGAGGGACCCGTGACTTCTTCCATGCACCCCAGAATGGCGGAGAAAGAAGTGTCCATCACCAGAACGGAAGCTGTAGAGGTTCTCCGAACAGCTTTGATGGCCGATCTCATTCGAAGGGAATAGGATGGGATTGAGTCTTCAGTGAAACAAAATGTCTCCGGCCTTCGATCTTTTCTCAGCATGGCCTCCATCTTTTCGAAACGGAAGGCACGGTCTGAAACCCCCTGGGGGGCGACACCGTGATCTTGTACGGCGATGGCAACCGCATCAACCTCCGCATCTTCTCCAAAGTTTGAAAGGAAATTCTTGAGAATGGAAAGATCAACCTCCCGGATCTCCAATGTCTGGAAATGATCAGAACGGGGCTCCTTGCCAACTTCAATCCCCATGGTCTTAACTTCCTCCAGGTCATTTCGTATGGAATAAGCTGCCGTCTCTTCCATCACGACACGGTAACCCTTTCTAAGATGGTTGAGGATGGCACGGATCAACGATCCGCCTCCAATCGTATCACCATAAATATAAAGATCACTTTTTATGGCCTTCAGTTTTTCAGCAAGAAATTTGGAAGGAGTGGGGAGAACGAGGCTGACACAATTCTCAATCTTTTTATTTGAGTCAAAAAGGAGGATATCCTGAGTCCCAGCCCCAATGTCAATAGCAAGTATCTTCATTGAACCATTTAAGACTTGAGATTTAAGATTTGAGATTTTAAATCTGCGATCTGCAATCTAAAATCTACAATTGAAATGCCTATCCTTTGATCACTCCCATGGGTACGAGCTTCGCCACCTTAAGGCTGATACCCACATGATGGACCACATTCACAACGTCAGTCACATCTTTATAAGCATCGGGAATCTCTTCAACAATCGTCCCCCGACTAGCTCCTTTAACGAAGATCCCTTTATCTTCCAATTCCCGTGAAATCGCCCTCCCCTTTGCTGCCCGAATGGCCTGATGGCGACTCATCACCCGACCCGCCCCATGGCAGGTTGAACCGAAGGTCTGCTTCATAGCCTCCTCCGTCCCTATCAACACATACGAACATCTGCCCATGTCCCCGGGGATGAGGACAGGTTGCCCAATGGATTGATAACCTGACGGAATATCGGGATGCTGTGGAGGAAAGGCCCTGGTGGCCCCCTTCCGATGGACACAGAGTTTCTTCTTTCCTCCGTTTATGATATGGAACTCGATTTTAGCGATGTTGTGGCAGACATCATAGATCAAATCTAATTTTAAATCCCTGGGTCCCATTTGAAAAAATTTTTCAAAAGTCTCTCTGACCCAGTGGGTAATCATCTGTCGGTTGGTAAAGGCAAAGTTCGCTGCACAGGCCATGGCTTCCAAATACTGTTGCCCCTCGGGAGACGAGGCAGGAGCACAGCAGAGTTGAGGATCCGGAAGTTCTATCTGATACTTTCTGGCAGCGTCCATCATGACCCGGATGTAATCATCACATACCTGATGTCCTAGACCTCTTGAACCTGTATGGACGAGGATCGTTACCTGATCCTTCCACAACCCCAACACCTGGGCTGCAGCTTCATCGAATACTTCAGCCACATATCCGACCTCAACAAAATGATTCCCGGAGCCTAGCGTTCCTAATTGAGCCCGTCCCCTCTCCATCGCCTTGTCAGAGACGCGGTCCGGATCCCCCCCTTCAATGCATCCATGCTCTTCAATGTGGTCCAGATCCTCTGCTGACCCGAACCCCCTCTCTACTGCCCATCTCGCACCCTTTTTAAGAACTTTCCGCTCCTCCTCCCGGTTCAGTTTAAGGTCCTTTCGGTGAGATCCCACCCCCGATGGAATGTTTAAAAAGAGCGCTTCCACCACTCCTTTTATCTTTCCTTGAACATCCTTGCGGCTCAACCCTGAGCGCATCAATCTGACACCTCAGTTGATGTCATAACCGACCCCCCCGGGGGAAACAATTCCTTCCTTCATGTCGAAGGCTGCCACGCCGCCAATGGGAAATCCATAACCCCAGTGAATATCAGGCATGGCCAGGGAATGGCCCACAATCCCTGGCAACCATGCCACATTGGCCACCTGGACCAGGCTCTGATCCTGACGAATATCGGCGAACATTTTCTCCCCTGCATAGATGATCCCGTCGGTCCTCATCTTGCCTTGTCGGGGAATTCTCCACCGATAATCATCGATCTTCTGAACTTTGATCTTTTCGTCAGCAGACATTTTAGTTACCCATCGAACCATCCCCCCACCATCCGCCGCCATCGTCTAGCTCCGGGAAACGGCGCCCCTCTTTAGGAAAGCGGGGTAAAAGAGGAGTTTCGTCATAGATCAAGAATAATCTGTGCTTTCCAGCGCTTTTCTTCTTGTCGAACTTCTATGTGGTGGTACGTGACAGCCTTCACTCCGGTCTTGATGACATGGACGCCCTCTTTAAAAACCTCCCCCTTCACTTTTGCCTTCAATCCCCCTCCTCCTACAGACTCCACAAGGAATCTTTTACAGAGAAGGTTCTCCACATCGAGAAGGTAGAGAAGTTCTGTCAGCCACTCTACCATCAGACGCTCCAGACCCTTTCCCCCAATCTCAATCTTTCTTTCAGTCCGGAGCCTGACCTTTTTCAAATCAGTGATAAGGTGAAACAATGCCTCACCCGCATTCTCAAAAAGGGAGTGGAGGTCCTCACCATAAACAATGATGCCGACATCCGCCGTATGGTCTAAGACCTCAAAGCGCTTCATCCTTTTGACTCTGAGCCTTCGTCCTTCTTCTTTCCTCGAATGATATCCGACATCTTCTCTTTCCCCTCTTGCTATCCAAACGAGAAAAATCCATTCCACGTCATGAGCATCGGTATCTCCCTGGTATCGCAGGTCAATTTGATTGGAATCATTCTGCCCTCTTTCTTTTCACCTTCTCAACGAACCGCTCCTTTGAGACGACGATGCGCTCGTGTTCACCCTCAGCCACCTTGTTTATTTCATCGTACGCATCGACCACAAAGATCAGTCGATTCTTATCGACTTCCCTGAGAAGGGCATGGGCGGTCACTTTTATTCCCAAAGGGGTTGGGGATAGGTGTTTCATCCTCAACTGTGTCCCAAGACTCAACTGATCAGGAGGAAGGTACTCCTGAATGGCCTGAACAGCCGCAGCCTCCAGAAGTTGAATCAGCCTGGGAGTGGAGAGGACATTCACATCGAACGTACCCAGCTGACCAACCAGATCCTCCTCTTCGACCACCATCTCAGATTTTCCAATCAGTCCAGGAATCATCACGCCTCACCTTTCATCCCCCCCTGCCTGCCGGTTGGCAGGGCAGGCAGGGGGTGGGGGAAAATCGATTCTTAGAATTCCTGCAAGACTTCCTTATCGTAAATCTTCTCCAGTTTTTCTTTATGCGTTGATTCTTCCTGAGCCAGGATCAGAAGCAATTTTTTCAACTTGGGTTCCTTAATCAGTTTTGCCGTAGAAGTATAAAGCTGCTGAGATTTTTCCTCATTCTTGATAGCCATTCGTATCAGATCAGCATAGCTCATGTCTGAACTATAGGGCACATCCTCCATCACCTCACTCAGCCCCACTCCTTTCGTTTCCTTCAGTTCCATCTCATCAATTTTCTCAAGGTCGAACCCCTCCAGCTTCTTTTTATGTCCCTGCTCTTCTTTCGCTAACTCTTTAAACGTCTTCTTGACTCCAGGATTCGAACGGTCTGCAGCCATTTCATAAAAAGCCGCGGCGTCCGCCTCCTTCCGAATCGCAAATCTCAAAATTTCGTCCAGACTATTGAGTTTCATCTTTTCCCTCCCCTTGAAAGGTTTTCTTGACTTCGGTAACCAGTCGTTCTGCTTCCTCACGCAACCTCTCTGGAACCATAACCATCCCCCAACCTTTCTGAGGAATGTAGAGTCCATCATAGGCTGTATCTAGGAAGGACTTTATCATAAATGGAATCTCTGCTTCTTTAAGAGTTTGAGAGACTCGATCTCCTTCAAATCGATTCTCTACCACACCTGCCTTTACCCATCGTTCCATGACTCGCCTCCTCCAATATTATATAATGAATCGAGGATAACCCAAAGTCTAAATTTAATCGGGAAGATGTCCGGCCCTTTCCCCTCTTCACTGCTGGAGGAGAGGAAATACACTTAGGAGGAAGTAATCCCTCCCTCTTCCGTGGAAACTTACTGTAATCGGGTAGGCCTGCCTGCCCCCGCCCCTGCCTACCGGCAGCCAGGCTCGGTCGGGACCGGGGCCGGTAGGCAGGGATGTCGGAAAACAGGTAGGGGATTTGCCCCACGCTTCAGTGAGGTATTATAGGAGGACGGAAAATAAGGTTGAAAAATATTAAATTGGGAATATAATGGTTTGAAACTTTAACTGAATCGGGAGGAAGTATGGCCACGAAGAAGGTGGATGAAAAATCCTTCGGAACTAAGATGAAACAGCTTCGCCAAACGAGGAAATTCTCCTTTGAACAACTTGCCAATATGACTGGATATTCCCAGCGCTACTTAAAAGATGTTGAGGAAGGTAAGGTTATTCCTCCCGTCGCAGCGGTCATCCAGATCTCCAAAGCCCTTTCGGTCGACTCGGGCTCCTTCCTTTCTGCCGAAGAACAGGAGGCTTCAGTCAAAAGGAGAAAAGAAAGCTTCTACAAAAGGACTCAGGCCTATTCTTACAAAACCCTCACGCCGGACGCTGAGGCGAAACATATGAAGGCTTTCATCGTCACCATCGATCCGAGGCAGGATCATCAAATGGTAGAATACCGACACGAAGGGGAAGAGTTCATTTATGTTTTAAAGGGAGAGGTGGAGGTGATCGTTGGAGAGAATCCCAACCGTCTTAAAAAGAGCGAAACGCTCCACTTCAATTCCGGAATCACCCATAAACTCCGGAACCTCAGCGACGACGAAGCCAAACTCCTGGTAGTCCTCTATACACCCTAACCCATTTGAGATGTCAGATTTTAGATTTGAGATTTTGGTTTTTCAATCTGCAATCCGAAATCCGCAATCCGAAATTGAAGTTATTGTCTCCAATTCCTCGGGACGCCTGCCATGGAGGCACGCCGTTCCAGTTCTCCAAGCCGATTTTCGAAAAACTGGATGGCACTGTTGACCCGTTTCAACTCTGAGCCTTTTCCACCGCTTTCATATCTGGTCTTCAACTTTTTCAATTCGGCTAGGTTCCGATTGTAGAAACGGAACTGGCCTACCCAGTAGTCCCTTCCATATCCACCAGGATATTCTGGAGAGGAGACCCCCTGTAGTGAATGGAGGGTCATCTTCCCATTGACGGAATCAATCACCACTTTGAATTTATTGAGAAAAGAATTTCCTAACAGTCCATCATTACCTGACGGCATGTTGTAAACTGCCACATCGACGTCCTCTATCTCTGCCTTTCCCACCCGAATGGAACTTAAAGTAACCAAGGGAGTGAGAATAAGACCACTGACCGTACTCGCTGGAATGGAAGGAGTGTTCTCATCGATGACGATGCCCAAGTCATTGGCTACGCGTCGGCTGATGAGCGTAAAACTCGCCCCCGTGTCAACGACTAAATACCGCGTCAATCTATTATTTAGAACCACCTCGGCAAACCATAATTCATGCCTTCTCGATAAATTTACCGAAAATCCTTCGGGTTCAGAGGCTTTTGGCGCAGGAGTCGAAGCAGGTTTCTCTTCGACAGCCTGCGTAGGCGTTCCCTTGGGTGTCTTTCTCAACTCAACATCCCCTCGGTATTTCTCTGGAATGCTCGAGAGATCGTCCGTGAAATGGACCGTCCCCTTTTCATCTACCCACTTGTACATCTCTGCACCGGCGGGTAAGGCCAACGCGACCAGAATGGTCATAAGGAGGAGTATCCGGTTCATCCCTGAGTCCCTTGCCTTCATGGAAACATTTTATTTATGAATGACAAGGATGTCAATGCTCCCTAGGTTTGCATATACCATACCAAAAATCATTTCTTTCATATATTCCTTATTTTGTGGAAACGACTTCGAAATGACAATGAATGGCTTGTTGACGCCTTAAATATCGGCAAATAGATGACATTTTTTGTCTTTCTAATGAAAAATTTTCTATCGTTTCCACATTAAATGGGGGATGCTTTTTAGGACCTCTTTTGTTATAATTTTTCAAATTTGAATTGAGATGAATAGCTATTACCTCCACCCGAATTCAATTCGAAAGCTCTTTGATACCATTGCCCCTACCTATGACCTTCTGAACCATCTTCTCAGTTTGAGAAGGGACTGCTACTGGAGAAGGATGGCTGTCAGTGAACTTAGAGGATGTGAGGGTTGGATATTGGATATTGCCACGGGCACAGGGGATGTAGCTATTGAAATGATTCAACAGAATGGCCAACAGAGGAAGATCTTTGGGTTGGACTTCTCAGAACCCATGATCAAGAGAGCCCAAGAAAAAATTCTTGGGAAAGACCTTGTCGAGGCCATTGCCTTGAGCCTGGGGGACGCCATTACCCTTCCCTTTCGCGAAAGTACCTTCACCGCTTCCATCATCGCTTTCGGTTTGAGAAATATCCAGAATAAGCAGCAAGCCCTCTCCGAAATGATTCGGGTTATCAAGAAGGATGGGAAGGTGATCATTTTGGAATTCACTCTCCCCAGGGGCAGGCTAATGAAAGGATTGTATCCAATTTATTTCAGGAGGCTCCTCCCCTGGTTAGGGGGATTGATCTCTCGCGACCGGGGAGCTTATGCTTACCTGCCTGAATCGGTATTCCAATTTCCTTTTGCTGAAGATTATGAGGAGATGTTAAAGCGGTCCGGATTGGAAGATGTCCGTTCCCGGAAATTAACCTTTGGCATTGCCTCCGTCATTTCAGGGACCAAAAAGCACCCATGATTCGTCATTTCGCTCTCCCCGATCTGGAAGGCATCCTCCGAATCGAACACCTCTCTTTTCCAAAATCCCCTTACGACTGGAAGACATTCATCCAGCTCCACTGGCTTCATTCTGAAACCTTCTGGGTCTATGTGACCCCGGGAACTCAACGGGAAGCGAATCAAATTTTAGCCTATCTTGTCTTCTCTCAAGATGGACATATCATCTCCATTGCCGTCGACCCTCAGCACCGAAGAAGGGGTATAGGAAAAGAACTCATTGAGAGAGCTCTTCAACACCTCCATCTTAAGAAGGTGTGGGCTGAAGTGAGGAGAAGTAACGGAGGGGCACAGGCTTTTTATCTGAAACTTGGATTTCAAATCGTGGATGAAGTTCCTAACTACTATGGGAATGAAGATGCTCTGATCGTTCGGTGGGTTCCTTCCGATTCCCAATCGGATTGACCCCGGTGTAACCCATCGGCTTTGATTACATTGATTTAACAGACGATCCGGAGCGGTTTTCTCCGGGCTCCTGTTCAGATATCTTGTACCTCTAAGTCTGTGCAACGGGATTGACACGACGGGTTCCCCCTGTTATGGATAGAAGGTCATTGTTAGGAGGAAGGAAATGAGCGGAGTCTTTGGAATCGTTTCGAACAAAAATTGTTCTGATACGCTTCTCTACGGGACGGACTATCACTCCCACATGGGGACCGAATATGGAGGGATGGCTGTTTTCGGAAAGAGATTTTACCGTTCCATTCACGACATCAGTAAGGCTCAATTTAAATCGAAATTTTTCGATGACTATAAAGAGATGAAAGGAAATATCGGCATTGGGGTCGTCAGTGACAGAGATCCCCAGCCCCTGATCATCGGGTCGAAGTTTGGCAACTTTGCCATCGTGATGGCTGGTTTGATCGAAAACGTCAATGAATTGGCTTCAGAACTTTTCAAGAATGGGGAATCTTTTGGAGAGATGTCGAGCGGGGGGATCAACTCCGTGGAGTTGATTGCCAAGCTGATCACCCGAGGTGAAACCCTTTCGGAAGGAATGGAGGGAATCTACGACAAAATCAAGGGCTCCGCTTCGATCCTTCTTCTCCAAAAGGAGGGGATCTATGCGGCTCGGGACCGTTTGGGCCGGACCCCTCTGGTCATCGGAGAAAAGGACGGGGACTATGCCGTAGCTACGGAAACCTGTTCTTTCTTGAATTTGGGTTTTCGGATTAAGAAATACCTCGATCCTGGCGAGATCGTCTTCATTGGGAAATCGGGCTTGGAAGAGAAAGCCTCGGGGAAGAAGGCGAACCAGATCTGCTCCTTCCTGTGGATTTATACCGGCTACCCTGCCTCAAGCTATGAAGGGATCAGTGTAGAATTGGTTAGGGAGCGGTGTGGGAGAGCGCTGGCGAAAAATGATCATGTGGAGGCAGATCTTGTCTCGGGCGTCCCTGACTCCGGAGTGGGTCATGCCATTGGCTATTCGATGGAGTCCAAGATCCCGTACCGGAGGCCCTTGGTGAAATATACGCCTGGATATGGGAGGAGTTACACCCCTCCCTCCCAAGAGATTCGAGATCTCGTCGCCACGATGAAACTGATCCCTGTTAAAGAAGTGATCTGTGGAAATCGGATCGTCCTCTGTGAGGATTCCATCGTCAGGGGAACACAATTGAAAAATTACACCATCAAGAAACTTTGGGAGTGCGGCGCCAAGGAAGTCCATGTGAGACCTGCCTGTCCACCCCTGATGTTTCCCTGTCGTTTCGCCCTCTCGACCCGTTCCGTCAGGGAACTGGCCGCTCGAAAAGCTATCTTCGCCCTAGAAGGAAAACATCTTGAAGACGTAAGAGAATATATTGATCACCAATCAAAAAAGTATCAAGCCATGGTGGAATGGATTGGGAAGGAACTGGGAGTGACGACATTGAGATATCAGAGGATCGAGGACATGGTGGAGGCTATCGGTCTTTCCAGAGAAAAACTTTGCCTCTACTGCTGGATCGGGGAATACTGAACTGAATAGTTCGGAGTTGGGAGTTCAGAGTTCGGAGTTAAAACCTAAGTTCAGATCTAAGTCTCCGAACTCCGAACTAATCGCTCCGAACTACTTCGAGAATCGAAGGATATCTCCTACCTTAATTCCATTGGCAGAAAACCAACCTTTCTTCATCTCCAAAGCATAAAGGATGGGGACGTGAGGCGTGTGAGACGCCAAGCTCAGAGGCTTCATGTCCGTAATCCTGACGATCCGACCGCTCTTATCAATGAAAGCAATGCTCAGGGGAATGAGCGTATCCTTCATCCAGAAGCTGTGATAGTCTTCGGTCTCGAAGACGAAGAACATCCCCTCCTCTGGACCGAGGTGCTTTCTTCCCATCAACCCTTTCGCCCTTTCCGTCGGGGTCTTTGCGACTTCCACCCATATCTCTTTGTCATTCATGTAAAGGGGAATTTTAAAAAGGTTTTGGGATTGAGCGATGGAAGTCTCAAGGAGGAGAATCAAGAGGAAGGTGATCCCTTTGATCCTTCGATCGAGTAACACCCTTTCCCTTTTCATCCAACTGCCTCTTTTCTATGAGATCAACAAGGTGTCTAACTTCATCTTTAACCTTGCTGGTATTCCACTGGATAAACAAGACCCAGAGAGGAAGGAGAAGCCAGATGATGAAAAGGATGGCCATGAAAATGATCAGGGCAATGGCGACCCCGAAAGGAAGTTGCTTAAAGATTTGTTCGATATACCATTCCATCATGATCTCTCTTCTCCTTCCTATGGCTCCCTACCGAGGTGGCTCCCTTGTCAACTGTTTTCTCAGTTTTTCATTCACTCTCAGAATCTGATTCACATCCGAACCGCTGATTTCCCAGGAATAGTCATCCTTACCATCCCGTTTCAGTTTAATCTTCACCTCCGGAGGAAGAGGTTCTTCCCTCTCCACCTTTTCCCTCTCCACGACTACTTTTGAGACCGATGGAGGTTCTGATCTCCCTTGTGGGGGGAACGGCCTTCCTTCACAAGCAACAACGAGGAGGGTACCCAACAGCGAGAGTGAACAGATTCTGAGCATTCAAATGTGTCCCTCAGGGAAGAAGATAACTCATTCCTCCTTTAGATATAGACGACATCCCTTCACGAAATCGTCGCGGTTCCGGGCATCCTTCGGAAAGGAGTAAGTTCTGAATTGAACATTGATCCCTTTTGGGACGTAACCTCCCTGAACTGATTTCACCTGAATTCTCTCTCCGATCTCTTTGGCTAACTTCTTATCGACGAAGGCAAAGAGATAAACTCGATTATTTTGAAAAGGAATGACGATATCCATCGAACGGACCATCATCTTAATCGCGTAGACCACGGCTTCGAGGATCCCATCGCTGAGAGTCGTCTCCCGCTTGGTCCGCTGATCCCAAAATTCCACCTGAATCATGGAGAAATTTAACTTATCTTCTTCCGCCTTCGTCAGCATGGGGTGAACCATAAGCGTAAAGATCGTATCGACTCCAAACAAGGGAAGGGTGAAGACAAAGGCATTCCCATTTCCGGATCGACTTTCTGCGTGAATAACGCCCTGGTGACCTTCGATGATTTCCTTAGTCACGGCAAGGCCCAGACCCGTCACAATCCCGATCTCCTCCCGGACTTGCTTTCCTTGAAAAAAGCGATCAAAGATCCTGGGGAGGTCTTCGGGGGGGATGCTTTTGCCCGTATCCGTGACAACCACCTTTAAGAAATCTCGGTTCTCGGTAAGACCTTTCGAATCAACCGTGACCTTTCCTCCCGAAGGGGTCAATTTCAATGCGTTTTCAATAAGATTCACAAAGACCTCCACTAAACGGCTACGGTCTCCAAAGACCACGGGGGTCTCTGCATCGAGTTGGTTGTCGAAACCAATTTTTTTCTCTTCCAATTGCTGCGACAGAGTCATCCACGCCTCATCGATGACGGAGATAAGGCGAACCGGCTCAAACTTCAAACTTAATTCTTTCCCAGACTCAATTCGGGAAAAATTCTGAAGGGCATCAACCATGCTTCCTAGGCGAAGGATATTCTTACTCGCGATCCCCAGATATTCCTTCTGGTCCTCCGTGAGGCTTCCGATACGCTCTTCGAGGACGAGAGAAGAAACCTCCTTGATGACCGTCAAAAGGGTCCTCAGTTCATTGGAGATACCCAGGATGAAGTCAGATTTTAATTGTTCGTTCCGTTTCAGTTCTTCATTCGTCCTTTCTAATTCCATCGACTTTCTCGTCAGGTCCCGGATGAGGTTTTTCTCACTGATGACCCAGGTCAGTTTCGCCTTCATCTCGTCAAACGTGAAGGGTTTGATCATGGTATCCATGGTCCCAGAATCAACCCCATCGGTGTAGGGATAGGCCCCCCCCTTCGCCGTCAGACAAAGGATGTAAAGATCAGGGGATTCCGACCGTACAGACTTCATCCATTCGGGTCCCCCCAACCCTGGCAACTCTATATCGATGACCAGGATGCTGAAAGGCCCTTTCTTTAACACTTCGAGAGCCTCTTTCCCATCTTTTGCTGTTGAGATATCGTGGCCCATCTGCATGACAATTTTGGAAACCATTTCCCGAATGGGTTCCTCACCGTCTGCCACCAATATTCGTTCCTTTTCCGCCACAAAAGCCCCCTTCTGATTCAACAAAGAGAATATTCTTTTTACCAGACAAATTCAACAAAATTATATTATTTCCCCATGGCGTTCTGTTGCTAATGTAAGATCGAGGGAATAATCCTCCCTTGTCCCCTGAGGCTCGACCTCTTTTTGGACTCTGTTTTCCCCCGTATGATAGGCGGCCAATGGAGCCCCACTTTAGAATTCAGCATTAAGATGAAACCTCTGTTCTTGACCATCTTCTCTCTTCTCACCTTTCAGCGTCAGACAGAAGTGACTTCAAAAATAGCATAAGTTTCCTTATGGACGCAAGCACGTGCTCTTCTTTTAATTTTCGAGGAGGGAGGGTATAATTAAGTCGTGAGATACTTCTTTTCGTGGACCCTTCTCATTTTACTTGGAACAATTTTCTTAATCGGATGCGCGAGGAGGATTCAACCCCCCTGGATTTCAAAGGTTTCAATGGTAAGGCAGCTAGTTGGAACAGAGGAAATCTTCCGACTTCCGGATGGAAGTCTCGTCTCCTTCTCTCAACTCATGAACGGCCTGGAGTCATCTTCAGTGGTCTTTGTGGGAGAGACCCATGACCAGTTTCAACATCATCAGAATCAAGTAAGAATTCTTCGGGGACTCATTGAAAAAGGCAAAGACGTCGTCGTGGCCATGGAGATGTTCGAAAGGTCTCAGCAGCCTATCCTCGACAGCTGGAGCCAAGGACTCATGAACGAAGAAGAGTTTCTCAAAGAGGTTCAATGGGAGACCACCTGGGGCATGGATTACATCCTTTATAAAGGGATTCTTGACGAGATCAAGAGTCGCCGTCTTAAAGTGCTTGGTCTCAATATTGAAAGAGAGATCGTCAGAAGGGTTGGACAGCATGGAATCGCTGGAATTTCTCAAGAGGATAGGGGGAAGCTTCCCGAAATGGACCTGACCGATCAGGAGCATCGTAAATATGTCGCATCCATTTATAAAAGGCACCAAGGAGGGTTGGCAAAGGACTTCGACACCTTCTATCAGGCTCAATGCCTCTGGGACGAGGTGATGGCAGAAACCCTCTCCAGATTCTTCCTGTCCTCGGAGGGAAAGGGGAAAACGGTCTTGGTCATTGCCGGCAGTGGCCATGTGGCTTTCGATTTTGGAATTCCGAAACGGTTTTACCGTAGAATTCCCTTACCTTATGAAACAATTATACTAAGAACATGGAAGGAGAATATAGAAGAAGATTTCAACTTCAATGAGGTTTCTTCACCTTTCGCGAATTATTTGTGGATCACCCAACCCGCCCCTCCTGAAAGGAAGAGGCCCAGAATCGGGGTGATCTTAAGAGAGCATGAAGATCCTAAGGGAATCTGGATTGAACGGGTGATGCCCGAAAGCCCTGCGGAACAGGCTGGCCTTCTCCCCGGAGATCAATTTTTCGCTATCGAGGGAAAGGAGGTGGCAAAAGTAAAGGAAATTCAGGATGCCCTCGCTGAGAAAGGTTGGGGCCAGGATGTCAGTGTGACCATCATCCGGGAAGGGTTAAGAAAGGAGATTATGGTAACGCTTCCCCCTCTTGAAGAATAAATCCTACCGCTCAGATCTTTTTTCGCTTATTTGACAAGGATGTGTTTTTTCTATTAGAATCACGCTGTTTTTTTCTCACCGGTATTCTCTGGAGGCAAAAAACCGAAAGGGGAGACGCTCCGCTTCAAGACAACGCGGGGCTAAGAAGTGAAAAGAGAAGACAAATCTTTTACCAAGATTACCCGGCCAAGTGCAAAAGGTATCCTTCACCGAAAGAGGCTTTTTCAATTTTTAGATCGGGCGCGGCATCAACCCATCACTTGGGTATCCGGACCGCCCGGCTCGGGCAAAACATCTCTCATTGCCAGCTATCTCGACGCTCGGAAATTGAGTTGTGTCTGGTACCAGATCGATGAAAGCGACTCCGACATTGCCTCCTTCTTCTTCTACTTAGGGCTTGGTGCAAAGAAGGCCTCCCCCCGCTTCCGAAAAACCCTCCCCCTGCTCACACCTGAATATCTATTGGGTATTCCCGCATTCACACTAAGATTCTTTGAGAACCTCTATGGCCGGTTAAAAACCCCTTTCTTCATTATCTTTGACAATTATCACCGGGTGGCTTCGGACTCCTCGCTTCACCAGGTCATCCTCAATGGAGTCTCTGTCATCCCTGAAGGGGTGAAGGTCATCCTGATCAGCCGGAGGGAGCCTCCAGCAGTCTTTGCCCAACTGCATGCCCATGACCAGATGGGATTTCTCGGATGGAACGAACTCCGTTTCACATTGGGGGAATCAAGAAAGATCATCGATGCGCAAACACCAAGATTACAATCGAAAAAGACGATTGAACATCTCCATCAAATGACGAATGGATGGGTGGCCGGACTTATCCTCGTCTCGGATGCTGTGAAAAGAGGAATTGAGGTTCAATCTCTCGAGAAGTCTTCTCCGGGGGTGACTTTCGACTATTTTGAAAGTGAGCTCTTTACAAAAATGGCTGACGAAACCCAAACCTTCCTCATGAAGACAGCTTTTCTGCCCAAGATGACTGTTCAAATGGCGGAAGAACTTACAGCCATAACAAATGGGGAGGTCATTCTTACGTCTTTAATCAGAAACAACTATTTTGTAGAACAACATCACTCCGTAGAGCCTGCCTATCAATATCATCCACTCTTTAGGGACTTTCTTCTCTCCCGGGCAAAAGAGTCATTTTCTCGGGAGGTACTTTCGGATTTACATCGCAGGTCAGCCCTGCTCCTTGAGGAATCCGGCCAGATGGAAGAGGCGGCCCAAATTTATATGGGTCAGAAAGACTGGGAAGGATTAACCCGACTCATCCTGAAGCATGCCCCTTCCCTGTTGGCCCAGGGAAGGTATCAACTTTTGGGAAAATGGCTGGCTTGTCTTCCTGAAGAGTTGATTGAGAATAATTCATGGCTTCTTTTCTGGCTGGGCTCTTCCCGGTTTCCCTTCGACCCTTGTCAGAGCCAGAGGTGTCATGAAAAGGCCTTTGAGAGATTTCGCAAGGAAGAGGACATAGCTGGAGTATTTCTGTCATGGTCAAGCATTGTCGAAGGGATCGATTTCAGTCATAACGACCTGTCCCGGCTTGACCATTGGATTCATGTACTGGAAGACCTGATGCACGATATCAGAGAGTTTCCTTCTCAAGAAATCGCGGCAAGGGTGGCATCGGGCATGGTCACGGCATTGGCACTCCGACAGCCTCAGCATCCCGAATTCCATAAATGGGCAGAGCAGGCTCTTTCGCTTACCGAATCTCCTCAGATGACCAATATCCGAATGTGGGTTTTGTTCAATCTCTCCGTCCATGAAGCCCTGATGGGCGAGTTTGAGAGTGCGGGCCTTACATGCAACCTGCTATCCCAATTGACAAGACCCAGAGACACCCCCCCTTTCCTAAAAATCATGGGAAAACTGGCTGATTCTATGTATTTCCAGTTTACAGGGTCTCATGAAAAATGTATGGAAGCTGTATCGGAGGGCATGGACATGTCCCGGATGACCGGCATCCACATTGCAGATCAGCCACTTCTCGCACATGCCATATCGAGTTCGATAAATGTAAATGATTTTGAGACGGCCCAGCAATTTCTGGATAGATTTGCCTCCTCTTTGAATCGATTCCCGTCATCCGATGATTTTTTGAATATTCGAAATAGATACATCTACCACTTCTTGAGTGCCCGGTATGCGCTGGCTTGTGGAGATCTTAATCAACTCCCTTTCCATATGGATATGTCTCTAAAGTATGTCAATAGGGTGGGTGTTCCTGTCTTTATATCCATATCCCATTTGATGAATGCGCTTGCCATGCACAGGCTTGGAAGAAAAGAAGACGCCTTGGATCAGCTTCGAAAAGGTTCTCCTATCGCCCAAGAGACTAAAAGCAAAATCCTCGAATTCGCTTCTCTCATGACACAAGCCTTTTTTGCCTTCGATCAAGGAGAAAAAGATTCAGGATTACAATTTCTCAAAATGGGCTTAAACTTTGGGAAAAATGGGAGGTTTTTGAACACCCATTTCGATGACCCCTCGGTCACAGCAACGCTGTGTGCCAGGGCACTTGAAGCAGGGATTGAGGCGGATTATGTCCAGGAGATCATCCGAAAGCGACATCTGGTCCCGGATAAAAGTTCACTTCAACTGGAGCACTGGCCTTGGCCTTTAAAGGTTTATACGCTTGGACGGTTCGTAATCCACAAAGATGGGAACCCCCTTCCTTTCCATAGAAAGCCCCACCGGAAACCTCTTGAGATGCTTAAAACCCTGGTAGCCCTTGGAGGCAGGGGGGTCAGGGAACAAGAGATTGCTGACATCTTGTGGCCGGATGCTGACGGCGATGATGCTCACAGTTCTTTTGAGACGACTTTGTATCGGTTACGAACTCTAATCGGCAACCCAAGAGCTCTTCAATTTGAAGACGGCCGGCTGACACTTGATTCAAAATATTGTTGGGTTGATGCCTGGGCTTTTGAGCACCTCCTTGAGAATGCCGATGGCAAGGGATGGACAGAGGATTCCGTTTCCCTTGCTCAGAAAGCCGTTGGGTTCTACAGGGGAACTTTTATGGCCGAAGAGATGGAAGAGCCCTGGCTTATCTCAATGCGAGAACGTCTCAGAAGTAAGTACTTAAGAAGTGTGAATCGATTGGGCAACCACTGGTGTCAAACCAAACAATGGGGAAAAGCACTAGAATGCTATCAGAAAGGTTTAGAGGTGGATGATCTCGCCGAGGAATTCTGTCAGGGGCTGATGAGCTGTTATCAAAATCTTGGATTGGAGGCCAATGCTTTATCCACATACCATCGTTTTGAAAAAAGACTTAAAACAGTTCTTGGAATTGAACCCTCCTTAAAAACAAAAGCCCTTCGAGACGCATTACTCAGGAAATCACAGAACGCATAGCTAAGCCATAAAACCAGATGGGAACGTTCTTGCCGCGCAGTCCAGTGTTAGTCGCTGATAAGAGATACGTAGCTTTCCACTTCTACATCGCTATGCTTCGAAATAAGATCGAAGTGAGAATCGGCGTGAATAAGAATGGCTTTTTCCCTCAATGCAGAGGCAGCTATAAAAATATCTGTATAAGGAAGATTTAATCCCTTTCTCTTTAAATCAAAAGCCAGCCTCGACGATACCTCCCATAGTGACCTGTCTGCTTCAATATAATGAAGCCCCTCAAGTCTTCTTTTGAGTCGATCGAATTCTTTTTCTGACTTCGTCCCGCCAAGCAACTCAAGTTCGATCATACCATTGATAGCCACGTCACTCTCCACCAGCAACTTTTCAATTCTGTTCTTGATAACGGGATGAAAATTCTTTCTTAATGCAAAGAGCCATGCGGAAGTGTCAATTAGAACCATTTTATTTTTCAGCCCTCCGTTTTTTCAACTCCCCCAAAGAGAGATCCAGGTCAAAAGTTCCCAGTTCCTGCCGCAATAGATCACGATTCTTTTTCCTGACCAGCTCTTTCAACCCGGCTTCAATGACTTCCCTTTTTGTTTTCAAATTTGACGCCTTGAGGGCAAGATCGATGAGGGCTTCATCTACAAAAACGGTAGTCTTACTCATAGACATCCCTCCTTTACATATTTCATTACATATTATCATACATAACTACTAGATGTCAATTGGAATGCCTAAAAACCTAAAAAGACTCGCCTGACTTCAATTTTCCCACTAAAATAGACTTTATCCTAACTCGTTTCTAAGATTCTTTTCATCCCTTACGCCCTAAGAAAAAGGTACGAACCTACTGATTTAATTAGATTTATCTCAGGAAACCCCTGATATATCCTTCATACAGTCCTTGCTGCATCGGAAGCACTTCTCTCCTTTTTTCCGGAATTTGTAAGCTATCTGTAAGTCCTTTTGTGATATGAACCCACCATAACTTCCGGACATTCTTGTTGCACTATGGAGGCTTTGGGACCTATGAACTCTTTTTCTGACTACATCATTCGCATCTATCGTTTTGAAAAAGACAAACCCCGGAGTCTTGTGGGACTCGTGGAAGAAGTGGGGAAAAAAGGGAAGAAAGGCTTTAACACCTACGACGAACTCTGGGAGATCCTGAACTCCCCAACAAAAGATCCAAAGGATAAACCCCTCTCCCCTGATGGGAGAGCGCGGGGGTGAGGGGGCCGACGCTTATCACTAAAATTGGCACATGGTTTCAGGTGTGGGGGATTCGGTTTCATAAGAATTGAGAGGTCGACAATATATAAAGAGAATAAGTTAATAGAATTGCAAGGGAGGATACCATGAAGAAAGGAACCATCGCAAAGATATTAGTTCTTCTAATGCTAATTCAAGCCTGGTTTTTGGGGGATCTGAGTCGATCTTATGAATGGAATCCAGAAAAGTTTTTTAAAAACCTCTGTCACATCATGAGTTCGCTGAGTCCAAAAGAAGCCCATGCCGGTGTTGTGACCGTCTTCGGACCCGAGAAATATATCCGCACTACAGGAAAGCCAAATGTTTATCTGGATACCTTTGCTGCGACAGCAGGGACAGCTCAGTTCATCATCCTCAATGGTGAAGAAAATGGTCAAAAAAGAGTGAGCAGTGCAATTATCTCACTAAATGGAACCGAGATATTCGGTACCAGGGATTTTAACAAGAATGTTTATCGCCTGCAGAAATCGATTGAATTAACCCAAATGACTAATACTCTGAGGGTCGAGTTGAGAAGCAAACCAGAGAGCTACCTGCATATTGAGATCATAGTAACTACCGCGAACAATCCACCTATTGCCAATGCGTCACAGGATCAACACGTTATCATGGGATCTTTAGTAACCCTGGATGGTCGAGATAGTTCCGACCCTGATGGTGATCTGATTACATATAATTGGGCGATCATCACGGCTCCATCAGGAAGTATCGCCAGTTTAAACAATTCCACCTCCGAAATGCCGACTTTCAACCCAGATATTCCTGGTGAATACAGAATTTCGCTGATCGTAAACGATGGTCAAGCAGATAGTGCCCCTGATGAAGTAATCATTATCGCAACAATGCCAGGCCCAATCATGGTCACCGTGCCCGATGTTGTTGGTTTGGCTCAAGCCGCCGCCGAGTCGGCCATTGTCGCAGCCGGGCTAACGGTGGGGGCAATAGCCTGGGATTACCACGACACCATTCCTCCCGGGAATGTAATTACCCAGAATCCTGCCGGAGGCTCAACTGCAGCTGAGGGATCTCCAGTTGACGTTGTCATTTCTCTCGATTCCTCTGTTAGGCAGGTCGGACCTGAAGGCGGGATATTGCAATTCCCAAATGGTGTGATTCTGGATATCCCACCTGGCGCAGTGAATGAAACGTTGTTTATAGAAATAACCGATCTGTCTTGTGACGAGGTTGATGCAATCATTCTATCACAACAACAATTTGCTACGCACAAGAAACGTTGCCTTCGCGGATTTTCGGCAAAGCCAGATGGTCTTGTATTCAATGTTCCTATTAAAGCGATTGTCCCCGTTATTCTCGAACCCGGTGAGATTCCCGTTCAAATAGAAGTTGATGTGAGCAACAATGTGCAATGGACGATAGAAGCAGAACTCGTATATCGGGGGAACGATGGTATCATTGAAATGAATATGGAGCACTTCTCCGATGAGTGGCTTGCTGCTTTAGCGAATCATATCGATGAAACATGTAAGTTATGTTCCACATATATGGATGATCTTTGTGGAAGCTCGCTGGCTGCCCCCAATCCTTGGTTTGATGGCCTACAACCTGGGGCTTGTTTGCTTCTTGACGCTGAGCGTAAGAAATGTGCTCCTGGTGTTGAGTGCTGCATGGAGAAATTAATGCACATAAAGGCCACCGAAGCCGATTTCAGTTCCGGACAGTGTCAGATTGTAGGTGCAAAGCTGAGCGTAACTTACCCGGAATGTCTGGGTTCGCCCACATTGACTGATTCACTTGGTGAAATAGCCGATTGTCCAGAAGATATGGATTTTAAAATAAAAATCCTTTCGGACCCACCCTGGATTTTTGCGTGTCAACAGGCAAACCTTAAGGCAGAACTCACTGGTATCAGTAAGGATGGCGAAGTCCTTTTTGAGGCAGCAAAATTCCCAGCAGATTGGAAAATCATAATCGGAGATCCAAATGTTGCACAGTTGGGAGCTGATATCCCGCCCAATGGGATAATAGTTGAAGGAGGTCGGGAAGCAGGAGATGTTTTAATCCGTGCAAGTGCTATAGGCGCGGAGAATAATATCTTTGCCGATTATACACTGAGTGTGATCTCAAATATTGGCTCGTTCACAATAAGTCCTTTCCAGGAGACCATAAAGGTGAGTGATGGGAGAATTCTTACAGCAGAGATTATTGGAGCCCAAGGCAATCCCCTCGATCCCTCTACCGTTAGCTGGTCAAGCAGTGACCCGAGTATAGCCTACGTGACCCAGGAAACAGGGGGATGGACCTCTGTTGAAGGGATGGACTGCGGAGCAGTGACCATCACCGCTAAATATCAATATGATAATTGTGAACCAGTGGAAGCAACAGCCACGATCACTGTCGAGGACCGTGTCTCTTATTGTCAGGTGAATCCGCCTGCAATCACCCTGTCAGTCGGGCAGGTGACGGCGCTGGAGGTAATCCCTTATGATGCCCAGGGGAACGAGGCGACGGATGTTGAGAATTTTATAACCTGGTCTCCGAGCGATGACATCACCGCGTGGGCGTCCCCCAGCATCGGGTTATTGACGGTAGTGGGTGCTAACAATATCGGGCAGTCTTGGATTACTGCTACATATAACTACCCGTCCACTACTAAGTGTGGACAGAAAAGCTGTCAGGCGCAGGTGACGGTGAACTGTGAGCTATGCACATTCAACGTCCGGCCCTCTGCACAGACATTGAATATTGGAGACGTCACGACTCTCCGCGCTGAGCTGCTGGATGTCAACGGCGATCTTGTCAACATACTCCCACCTTCTACAGTCACCTGGACAAGCAACAGCGGCATAGTCTCGTTCAATCCGGCTACCGGATTGCAGACATCTGTCAAAGCGGGTAATACGGGGGTAGCCAAGATCACCGCAACATATACGGATATGTTTGGCCAGAAGACTGCCACAGCAACGATAAGGGTCATTGTTCCTCCTAAGACATGGCAGAGCTGGTCGCAAGTGGGAAATTTTAACAATATGAAGCTCGGTGCGGATGGGCACGGAAATACCTTTGTTGCATGGCAAGAGAGGTCTCTCCCAGAGGAGGATATGTTACCGGGAAGTCCAAATCATGTTGCTCCACGAACGGTTTACACGGGTATCTGCCTAGGGCATATCGGTTCCGGAAAAATTACACCTATAGCACCATGTGAAGGTCCTGTTGATGCTGTTTTAACCAATTTCTTTGTGGACAAGATGGGGAATATCATTGTGACATATTACACACACTTTGGTAGCCCTCCTGATGTAGAATTTAGAACATGGGTAAAGCGATATAATGTTGATAGCGGCTGGGATGAAACACCCGCACTTATCTTACACCAAGAGGCAGGAGGACAATACTACCCTCCTCAAGCCCTACGTTTTGCTGCCGACTCCAATGGGAACGCTATTGTTGTATGGAAAGATTATATCGGATGGTATAAATCCACGATCTGGGCACTGCGGTATGACGCAGGCCAGGGCTGGCAGTCGCAGCCACAGTTTGTTCAGGATATTCGTCGTCGGGAGGCCATGAGTGTAATTGATGCGGTCATGGATGTGGGCATTGCAATGGATTCTCTTGGAAATGCCATAGTGGTATGGCCAAGATATCTCCCAGACGAAGATAGATACGGAATATTTGCAAAGAGATACAGAGTCGATAGCGGTTGGGACCCCGACTTAAGACGAATCGCCTTGCCAACCGATATTGGCTACTTAGATATCGAGATGGATTCGAACGGTAATGCCATTGTGGTCTGGTACAATCCCGACGTTGGCATACGTGCAAAACACTATGATGCCAATGCCGACGACTGGCCGCCTATTGTCATTAATATAGCCGATCTTCCTAGCACCATATATGGGGATCCATCTCCGGCCATCTCCATGGATGAAAGCGGTAATGCTTTGGTCACATATTGGCAAAGGGATACAGTATCATCTGTCTTGGTTCCCATGTCAAAGGGCTACAGCATTGAACATGGCTGGGGCGACGCTGTTACGTTGATGGTAAATCATCCAATGCTTTCAATGTCCGTTGCATCTATGTATGGGGGAGGCAATGCCACATTTGTAAACGTTTCACCCATCACTACTTACGATTATGCAAGTTGGGTTGACAGTGGCATTTACTACTGTTGTAGCACTAAGGTCAATTGGGATATCCATTCTTCGGCAAGTGAATTCCGGGCAGGAGAAGGGTGGGGTGAAACGGTCTCTGATACGGTGAGTCTGGAGTCCCCTGTGTGTTACTCAATGAGATATACGAATGCGCAGAACTGGGTTGTATATGACTATGTTTGTTATGAATCTCATAGTATTTTGAGTGGCGCTCCTTATCATGCCCCTAATCTTCGTTTCTATCAACCATCGAACACCCCCCCAATTATCGATAGCCATGGGAATGCCACCGCAGTTAC
>Ga0209427_10000378_pt1 | contig 46952 bp, 58 predicted proteins | sample DeeMarSWOR136_30_FD_187465 | JGI IMG/M metagenome (GOLD analysis project Ga0209427, IMG submission 187465) | Marine sediment microbial communities from White Oak River estuary, North Carolina - WOR-1-36_30 (SPAdes) (version 2) | ecosystem: Environmental > Aquatic > Marine > Intertidal zone >...
AGTGTCGGGACGTGTGTTACTGGAAGTGATGGTAGTTGTATTGCTGGGGAAGAAGCTGTTGGAGATTATCTAGTTATCGTTAAGTATGTTGATGAAGATACGGGCGAAGTAGTTTATACTGGTAAACCAAAGTCTAGAAACGAGTTTGTGGATATTGATAGAGATGGTATTGATGATTTAGCATACAAGGACATCCAAATCATAAAGGTTATCAAAAAAGATGGGACAGTTGAATTCAAGGCTATAGTGGTAAGCCAAGGATTGGAAATGATTTTGTGGTTACTGATGGAGATGATATCGGAGATCTTACCTTTTTAGAAATTTCCAAGTTATTTAGTTGAAGAAAAGATATTTTTAAGCCAAAATTTAATAATAGATTATGAGAAAGGGCTTGATAATTTGTTTTCTTGTTCTTGCTTTACTGATTTCATTTAAAGATGCTTATGCGTTAGAATGCAAGCCCACTGTTTCTTGGATAATTGATCCTCAATTTTTTGTCGGGGAGACGGGCAAACTAATTGTTACTGTTAACAATGGTTGTACTAAGACTTTTGATGTGAGGACAGAAGTTAATGCAGAGAGGACTGAAGGGTACATTAAAGTCTACAAAGTACAATCAGAGGACGAAAAACCGAGACCAAAAACTCATGACGTAAGTGGAGGATTGTCATATTCTTACACTTCAATAGAGAAGAGTGAGAGGGAAAGTATTGTCTATTTTATTCAGCCTGATGAACTGGCATTACCTGGATCCTATGTACTGTTTGAAAATTTTTACGTGGAAGGTGAACTAGAACAATCAAGAGAGGTCAAAATAAGCGTATCAAAGCCTATAAGAGTGACGTACCAAATACCAATCCAACTTCGAGTGAATCATCCAATTCTTTCAACCCTAACTATCAATAATATAGGGGCTGAGATCATTACTTCTTTAAAGGTTTGTTTGTCCTCGGTAGATAGCATTGTTTCATTCTCAGAACCATGCAAGTCCTGGACAAATTTACCGTCAAGATTCACGGATAAATTTACTCTTTATGTAAATGGTTTAAGACCCGGAACTCATCAAGATGCAATTAAAGTTGAGACAGAGTATATCACTTTCACAGGTTTAAAAGTGACTGAAACTTACTATCATCCTTCTTTGAGCGTGACAGCTGTACAGAGTGAAATTCCTTCATTATCCTATAGAATGACGAAAACTGAGGAAAGTTTAACTCTTCAAATAGATAATGGGGGAAATGGAATAGCCTACGATTGTACCATAAGATTGGTATCTCCTGTCAGTTGTTTCATAAATTCAAGTGATATAGTAAACTTTACTAGAACCAGTAGTTCTAATTCCTATTTAATTGGAGGTTCTGATATAATTTTACCGGGTGATAAGTTTGTTAAAAGCATAAATTTCGATCCCAGTCATATGATCTCTTCTTGTTCAATATCGGGAATTATTTATTACAAGGATAGTTTGGGGGTGACACATGAAACTGAAATAGTCGAATTAGCAACGACAGTGCCATTAATACCTAAAACGGATAGAAATTACATTTGGTATATACTAATAATCGTGATTATAGTAGTAGGCGTATTAATTATCTTTAAAATACCAAAAGTTAGGAATTTTCTCTCTCAAAAATTTTCTAAACTTATTTCTAAATTTAAAAGAAAAAGAATTGAAGAACAAGAAAATGAAGAGAAAAATAAATAAAAATATTTCATTCATCTAGTTACTGGTTAATATTTACTTATAGATTATGTACTGTTGCTGTGTCTTTATGCTGTACTCCAGTAGAATCGTCTATGAAGGTAATTTCAATGTCAACATCACCCGTAGTTGGGATTGCTGTTACTTCAATATCCTCGCCAGCATCACAATTATCCAATGCACAATCAGCTGAAGCTGCTCCAGCTGGATTCGATGTTACTGATAATGTACCCATCTGTACCGTTCTTGCACCATTACGAATATAAAGACAACCAGGGGCAGCACAAGCACCAGCCAGTTCCTTAGTATAATCCATGAATGCAAAGTAACTGAAACATGGACTGCATGCCACTGCTGGTTTCACTGAGAATACTCCTAGACTGTACAAAGCTGCAACAACTACAATTATAATCAATATGGCCCAACCGTATGTCATGAGGTATTCCATTGCGGTTTGCGCTTTATTTTTCATATTCAACCTCCTAATATTTTTTATGTTTATTTACCTTTAAATGTTTGCATTAAACCATTATGCCAAATATTCTCGTCACGAACAGCCTAACTACAAAGAACACTGTTATGCTAACACCAAATAAGATTGGAATGAACTTTAAACCAGCTTTTTCAGTTCCTGATTGGATTAATCCCATGATTAATCCTCCGAATATTGATGTGATACTTAAAGCAGATATCATATAAAGCATCAGGAACTGTGTTTCGACTTTTATACCTGTAAAGGCCATGACTTGCATACTCCCAGGCAATGCTGCAGCAGTTTCTGTTGTTCCCCCAATTTCTTTCATCGTCTCGACCAGAAAAGATGATATCCCATACAACAAAGGAGCTCCAATACCAGCAGCAAAGAAGATGAAAATGGCATACATCATAACAAAAGCTTGGACTTCTCTCTTCAATATCTTAGTCTGTCTTATATCATCTGACAAACCATCCAATAAATTAGATATGTTACCGCCACGTTGCATGCCTTCAACCAAAAGATCAACACTACGTTTTAATGCATTAGAATTAATCTTCTTCGGCATGACTTGAATTGCATCTTCTAAAGCCTCTCCAGAAAAAGTTAATTTTGCGGTTTTTATAATTTGTTCTTTTAAAGGCCCGAATTCTGGTCTAGCTGAAAGCAATAAAGCCCTATCAGGCGTAAAACCAGATCTTATGTTCGCTGATATTAACCGCAAGGCATCAGGTAAGATATCGTCCGTGAAGTTGGCTATTCTATCTGACACAACTATCAACAAAGAGTGCATAAAAGCTTCGAATACAAAGAATGAGATTAGACCGAAAACAATCATAAGTTGCCCAGTAGTCAATCCCAATAATGTGAGGCCAAACATGTAAACGCTAAACACTGTTGAAAGCGCTAATAGAATTCCGTATAGTAAACTGAATCCAGCATACTTATAGGGTGAAATGGTGAATCCAGCATAAGTTAAGTAATTCTCCATCCAATTTCTATAGCCTTTTGGCATTACTCTGAAAACTATCTCGTAGACTCTAATGCCCTTTCGCATCTTCTTAAAAACATCATTGATTTTCATAGCTCGATCGTCGGCCTCCTACTCTTAACTAATCCAACGAATGAAAACTGGAAAACGATTAAAATAGTGAGTATGAACCAGAATATTATTTCTGAAACTGTGAAACCTGAGAAAGTTGATAACAAAACCAAAAATGTTATCCCTAAGCTTGGGAGAATAACAGCCAACATCATGTACATCATCGATAATGGGTTAAGCTGTGAACCATACCTTCTTATGGCAACTTTCTGTTCATTCGCCAAGTTATCAACGATGGCATCGAGAGTGTCAGCAAGATCTGCGCCCGTCCTGATAGCATTCGTTATTTGCCATATAACTCTCCTAAAATACAGGGATGGGTTCTTGAATACCAATTCCTCCAAAGCATTCGTCTCAGATAAACCAGTCGATATTTTTTTAACACACTTCTTGAATTCTTCTGATATAAGCCCGTAATCACCGTTAGAAATTGAAACTAAACCATCAAAAAGCGGTATTCCAGATTTAACTTGTACTTGCATGTGTCTCAAAGCGAAGAGAAGATGTCTATCCAAGTCCCTAATCTTTTTACTTATGATTAGCATTGGGTACTGGATGATGTAAAAGAAGGCTAAAAAACCAATAAATAAAGGTGCGATAGTCAACACGTAAATGAAATTTTCAGGTAGTGTTATGAATAGAGAAAGCGTCAGGAGCAGAATGAATATCATCATAGTCCAAAACCATAGAGCAAAGAAACCTATCGCCAAATATTCTCTTGCTGATATATCTATATCGGCTTGGTTTAACCTGACGTTCAATCCTGGAAAAATCTTTACGAGTCTGTTGCCTACTCCGTAGAAAGGTTTGACTACTGATCTTGCCATCTGCATTGAAAACGGGACGAAAGGTATTCTTCTATTCATTCTTTAACCTTTTATCAAATCTTTCGGGATGAGTTTCCCGGCTTTTTCATTCTTATTCACTAAATCCAAAACATACTCCGGATCCCTGTAATACTCTGCAACAACTTTACCGACACCATCAACAGTATTGACTTTGTTTTTGACCATCCAAAGCAGGACTTTTTCTTTATCCTTCATCTCTTTTTCAATCCCTGGGATACCCATACCAGTATACATCTGTAGTTTATTCATGAGTCTATGACTGCTCTGAAACTTTTCGATGTTATCATTTCTAGGATTCCACTTGTATAAAATTCTCGTCGTCAAAGTTTTTTTTGCCCCACTAGGAGGTATGAGTTCGGCTAATTGATATACTCTCCTTATCCCACTTCTTCTATCCCTGAACATTGCCACGATTACATCTAAAGCTTCTAAAAGAGTTTCAGGAACGTTAATCGGTGGGTTGACAAGCCTTCTATAAGTCTGTTCTACAGTATCAGCATGTAATGTCGCATAAACACTGTGACCGGTATGCATGGCTTCGAACAAAACTTCTGCCTGTCTTTGACGTCTGATTTCTGCAACAATTATTCTGTCTGGTCTCATTCTCAAGCTATTAACTAAAAGGTCCAGCATAGTTATCTCTCCTTTCCCTTCAGGATTTGGCTCCCTTGTTGTTAGAGGTATCCAGTGCAAGAATGACGGTAAGTTCAGCTCTCTAGTGTCCTCTATACTGATTATTCTCTGGTTTGGTTGAATGAAAGGCATGATAGAACCGAGTAGACTGGTTTTACCTGATGCTGTTCCACCAGAGATTATCATGGACATTTCGTACTGAATAGCCAACCACATCAGTGCAGCAATTTCGGATGATACAGTCTTGTTTTCAATAAAATCAGTTATAGTCCATGGTTTTCTTCTGAACATCCTGATAGTTATCGTGTTCCCGACAGTGGATATAGGGAAAAGAGTCGCATTGACCCTGTCACCTGATATTAGGTGGGCGTCTAGAAGTGGATCCAAAGTCGTTATCTGTCTGCCAACCTTCCTGCCAATGCTTGAAGCATAATCGTGTATTTGGGTTTCATTTGGTACAGTGACGTTAGTCTTCAACCAACCATGCTTTTTATGATAAACCCAGATAGGCTCTTTCGAAGAATTAATCACCACCTCTTCCAAGTTTCCATCCGCTAATAGAATTTCAATCGGACCAAGACCGAGCATTTCATGGAGCAATATTCCGGCTAAGACTTTCTTTTTTTCTGATGAGAGTCCTGGCAGTTGTTTTTCTATTAGTTCAAGGGATTTTGAATAGAATTTTCGTTTCACTTCTTCGAATGTCCTCGGGTCCATGAGTTCAGTGACCTTGATACGCATCATCGTGATCAGTCTATCCCTTATTTCCTCTAGCAGAATATTCGTGGCTTCTTTTAATCTCGGCATCTTCACATCATATATGGGCACGAACTCTTTGGGACTAACTTTAATCTCCACATCGGCTCGCACTTTCTCAGCCAGTATTGAATACTTATCTATGATTTTTTCTTCCATTCTTTTTTCCTCAACTTTGGTAAACCTATTATGGGGTATTCGATTTCTATCAAACCACGCTCTTCCAACATCTTGGCCCAAGCCTCTAACGTATCTACATCAATTTTAAGTGCCTTAGATAGATACTCGAGTTCAACTACCTTTTTTTCATCGATTATTTTTATCAACTCGTCGATCTCAGTTTCTATTTCATCTATTGGAATTCGACTTATTTCTTCTTGTGTTTCATTACTTTTTTCGGGAGGTTCGGGTGGAGCCTTTTGGACCGGTTTCTCGGGTTCAATTTCTTTTGGTTTAATTTTTTGAATAATGAGTTTTGGTTTAACTTCTTCTGGTTCTATTTTTTCTTTCTTGGGCTCTGTTTCCTTGGGTTTTTTTTTCTTAATTTGTATACCCTCCTCTTTAGATGTTTTTGGTTTTTGTTCTATTGAAGTTTTTTTTTGGTTGTACATATCGTAAGGTTCCAAAACAGCGTAATCATCCTCTTTTGTTATGTGAACTGGCATTTCTAGCCTCTTTTTTTCCTCCTTTTCAAGGGGAAGTTCTATTTCTTCGAACTTCTCTTGTTTCTTCTTTTTCTTTTTGAACATAAATTTTCTACCTATTGATTAATTTTTTACTATGGGCTAATATTATATTATCTCTAAAGAGTAAATAAAATTAAGATATGATAGAAAAAGCTCAATCTGCAATGGAGTATTATACTATAGTGGCTGTAGCTTTGCTAATATTGTTACCTCTAAGTATCTATGTTTATCAGCTTTTGCAGCAGTATGGGGACGAGACAAAAATATCACTGGCTAAAGATGCTGTGAACGAACTGGGAGAGACTGCCGATTGGGTTTTTTCACAAGGCCCACCAGCAAGATACACATTTCGAAGCTTCTACATCCCTGAAGGTATAGAAAGTACATCTCTCGATAACAACATGATCCTTTTTAGAGTCAGGACGTCAGCGGGCATTAATGACATTTTTTATCACACTATACCTACTTTAGATGGGTCTATTCCAGCTGAGAGCGGTTATTATCCTATTGCCGTAATTGCTCATGGGAATAATGTCACGATTAAAGTGATCTAATGAAAGGACAGTCTGCATTTGAGTTCTTGGTATACGTTGGTATAGTTATGCTAATCATGGCTTATTTTCTATGGAATAGTCTATCCCTCCAAAGCCAATCGATGCACACAAAAATCGATAATGAAGCAAGGAATCTTTGTGATACAGTAGCCTTTGAAATTAATAGTGCTGTTCGGTTGGGTGATGGATACAGCAGGAAATTTTTAGTGCCGGACAGCTTCGCTGGAATCACAGATTTTACGACAACAGTCGATGGGTACTCAGTTTTTGTTGATTGGGGGGGTAAATCACTCAGCTGTAGCATAATCACTAAGAACGTTACCAACACAGATACAATCAACAAGGGATATAACTTCATTGAGAATAGGAATGGAGATATTTATGTTACTTCGATCTAAAGGTCAGGTGTTTTCGACAGACTTCATCATAGCCTGCACAATCTTCATTCTAGCCGTAGCGATATTGTTGATTTACTGGAGGTACACGAGTAATAAAATCGATGAAACTAATCTCATCAATGATATGATAGAAAAGGCCTACCTAATCTCTGAAATCTGGTTTAGAGAAGGTATACCTAAATACTGGAACGCCTCGAATGTAATCGATATAGGCTTGGCAAACAACAATAGATTCAACAAGACAAAAATGGATAGTTTAAACGATCCTTTGTTGGGCTACGATAATGTAACAAAATTAATAGGTGTCGAGACTTACGAATACAACTTTACAGCTTATGATATGACAAAAAACGTAGTCTATACTTTTGGTCAAAATCCATCAAACCCTGATAATATAATCAAAATAAAAAGGATTGGTATACTCGATGGAGAGATAGTTACAGTAGATGTTATGGTGTGGAAATGAAAAAAGGATTTATCTTCACGATGGATGCCATGATAGCATTGAGTGTCATGATCATGATTGTTCTAACCATAGCCTTTGTTAGATTTGAAACGATTCTTCCAGAAAAAAGGTATGAAAAATTAAATTTCGTGGCAGACGATACGATGAATATGTTAGCTCATCTGGAAGTACATGAAGTGCAGGATACACCAACCATCAAAAAATTGATAGACGGGAGAGAAATAGTCAGAAGGGATTTGAATAAGACTGTTCTGGACTTGATTGCCAGTTTCTGGTATAAGGGGAACTATACTATAGCTGAGAACATATCAAGAGATGTTTTAGAGGGGTTGACAGACGATATCTGTTTAAACCTAACCCTAGGAGAAGAAACCATGTATTCTTCTTGTAGCAGTTCACCGAAAGAAGTTGCATTATCGAGTAGAATAGAATCGGGTTATGAACCTGGGAAGCCGGCTTATGGTTACGTTGCCAGAGCATTCTTAACGCGTATTAGAGGGAAGAGAGACTCATCTTATGCTTACTTTGGAGGTTATGTTGGGGATGGAAATTTAACGAGAATACTAACACTGCCGAATTATGATTCAATCCTGGAAGCATACATGGAATTTGATATTGGTAATAACTTTAGTCTTTATATAAATGGCAGCCTTTCAGGGTCCTACATCAAAGGATCGAGCGGAGGAGGGAACATGACTGCAGATAAATGGTATTTAACAGCCTCGAACTTCTCTTTCTTTGAACCGGGTGAAAACGTTTTGCAAATAAATTTCACGAATCGATCGTATGTGGGTGGTGGTTACTTCAGAGTTACGTATAATACTAGTGAGTTGGCACCAGAAGAATATCCAGGGTATGAGAAGTCTTTGTTACCAGGAATTGATGGTGTTATCAACCTGTATGATTCATTCTACGTACCAGGAAATTTGACTGGAATGAAGATGGTCTTGAATTTTAGTTCGTTAAATGAGTCTTTATTTGTTGATGTTGGGAATACGACTGTTTATTATGGAAATCTTTCAACGACTATTCTAAATGACACTTTGTCTGTATTGCTTAATTATGATTTTTTGAGCCAAAAGACTATCCCTTTAAGGATCGGGCATTTTGCACTGAACGCCACTGACAGATATGGTAATGTTACAGATGTTATTTTAACGACTAGTCGTGTCGATGAAATGAACAAAGTTGATATACCAGAAGATGGAACGAATATCTCAAGAATAGAAGCAGCAAAAGATCTCGACAAAATTTTTGTCAATGTAATATTAAATGGTACAGGGAATAGAGTGGGACTAGTATCTTATAAATCAACTGTTCCTACTGACTGGATAATTCCGTTGACAGATAATAATGAAACTCTAATGTCAGAAATAGACGGCTATGTTGCTAAACCAGGTCAGAGATGTTTATGTTGTGCACTTTATGATGCAAGAGAACTTTTAAAAGATCCTTTAAGAAAACGGGTCATAGTCCTCATGAGCGATGGTGATGCTGCAATAGCAGATACGGCTCACTGTCCACTAAAACCCCCCGGACCACCATCAGATGAAGCTGTAGCACGCCAAGCCGCAATTAATGAGGCGTGTGCTGCATATGAAAATTATGGTATAAAGGTTTATGCAATCGGGTTTGGACCAGATGCAAATAATACATTACTTCAAGAAATCGCCGCATGTGGTGGCGGGGAATGGAGAGCTAGCACTAACTACACCGGACTACTAGATATTTATAAAAGTTTTGCGACTGAAATTTCAGAACAATCTGTTATTTATGAGTATCAAAAAGTAGTCTCTGCTGATTTTACTTCAATTCTATTCCCAGATTCGTACGTAGAGTTTAATTTTACACCAGAAATAATAGCTAGCGAGTACGGTGAAATTTCATTAAAAAGAGACGGCGATAGAATTAGTAGTTACAGCGGCGATACAATAGATGAACCATGTAAAGAAGGCAGATATAACATTTCTCAATACGAGAGAGTTGTCGATGCAAAGATGACTTCTTACTCTTCACAATATTGGACAGATCGATTATTAGTTAACACCCCTGTTACCGGAGGCTGGCAAACAGTTTTTAATCTAACTGATTTTGGTTATAATTATCTGACGCTAGGCGATCCTTACATAGTTCAAATACCCGTGAGCCTGATAGATACTGGAAACAATTATGTATGTATAGGGACTGGTTTCAACGTGACAAACGCAACTGGTGGCTCTCCAGACGACAGATTAATATACACAGTTAGGGTTAAAGGTTCTGTGGGTTACGGTGATGTCTTCAATACTTCCAGCCTGGCAGTGAATGATGCCACGCAGAGACTCATAGACACGGTTAGTGATTATGTTAACGTAACCGTGGATGACATAGATATCGGGACAAAGGCGTTAAAAGGTATTTACGGATTATGGGGGCCGACTCTGCTTAAAGTAATAGTATGGGAGAATAAAACTACAACTTAAAAACGTGACGTGGATGACTGTACGTTGTATGAGAAAAGGAATAATGTTCAGTATTATTTTATTTTTCTTAGCAGTAACTCTAGTGGGATTAATTGCGATTCAGAGAAGTTTAATTTCATATCGCAGAGAACGTATTCACATAGAAATGCGGATTAAAAGTCTAAATAACATGTACGATAGCTTAGTCAGAGATGCTGGGTCAACATTAGATACTAGTTTGCGGAGGGCTATGAATACTGCCTTTAACAATGTTTCCACTGAAGGTATTGGTCTATCAGAAGCTAATGAGACATTGAAAAATCTGGTCTTGTATGGAACTCTTAATGGAGCAACAGAAGATTTGATGGAAAACGCAACATTACCGTATTGGGTTGGAAAGATAGAACAAGTTGGCGTTTTAAAAGGATTCAACATCAGCATTACCCTTTATACTGATACGCTTGAAATTAGACCTTATGATAGTTTTAATCTATTGGCTGAAGTTAGAATGGATATTAACATCACTGATATGCAAGGGGTTGCTACGTTAAATAGATCGATTCCGATTAAAAAACTAGTGTCTGTTGAGGAACTGGAAGACCCATTGTATCCGTTATACACAAATGGTTTTACGACGAATACGATTGTAAGGAGTCCATATATAGAAAATTATACTCAGTTGTTATTGTTCGGAGATGGTGGGAATGGGTATGTTTATGGAACTGCAACAAATGATACATCCGATTTCTCAGGGAAGATATTAGTTGTGGACGATGCGACTGGTATCGTTTTAAGTGGAGCTTTAGGAGTAATATCTGAAAACCCCTTTCCTGATCCCGGTATTCCTTTCATAGTCCAAGGTGGTGCAACAGATTTAATTTCAGATGGTCAAAACATCTTGCTGGATGGTAATGGGGCCAATAGCAGAGTTTGGTACATAGACAACTTCAAAGAACATGTCGATAACTCATACTATCAATCCAGTGCAGCAGGAGCCAGTTATTTGGACAGGTTAGAGAAAAGAACAAGTATACATACCAAATATTCGAGTCAAACTAATAACGATATTGGATTAGAGAGTTTTATCGATAAACGTAAGATCCCTGCAGAAATTCCAGTAGATGCGGAGAGAACTAATATAGATTATCTTTATTTCTCTTCAGGGCCTGATGGTAATAAGGTGAAGAGTATAAGCACGGCTTCTAATTCGTTTAGGATTGATGCAGGCCATCAACAAAATTACAGTGTTGATCAAATAATAGAATAAATTCATCAGTTTTGAAAATTTAAAATTGCAGATTTCCTATTATTCTATGAAAAGCTATGACTTTAATCGAAAAACTAACATTAAATTTCCTCCTATTGTTTAGTGTATTTTGTTTGTTTTTCCAGCCTTGTTTAGCAGATGATATACTGAATATAACGATATCTGACTTTGAACCGACTCTAGAAGTTCTGCAAGGGGAATGCGAAGCAGCTCCTTTTATTATAACCAATCGATACACTGAGTCTGTTCACATTTACTACAGGGTAGATATGCCATCGGACATGGATATCACATCCTATCCCAAAGACTATACTCAATTGTCGCCAGGAGCAACTATTGCTGGTAATTTGAATGTCTGTATTAACGAATACTTTGAAACCGATACTTATGACATAAAATTTTGGATAGAAACGTTGACAAAGGTTAATGATAGTCGCGTCAAGAGCGGTAAATATACTTTAGAAGTTGTAGTATTGGACAACCCGGAAATTACGACTACCACAAGTACTATAAGTGAAACCACAACAAGTACTATAAGTGAAATTACTACAATCATAAGTCCGGTCACTGGCATAACTACCATATATACGCCTGTCACTACAACAACAGTAAGAAGCTTTGATATAAAGAAACCAAATATTGGAAATTTGCCTGGGGGTGAGAAGTTAGCAACAGTGGCAGTTATCGCCATTGCATTAATTCTAGTCACGATACCTTATCTTACGTTTTTAAAGGGCCGAAAAGCAAAAACCAAAGAAAGTTAAACCTTTATTTTTTTAAAAAAACAAGTAAATCATGATGAAACACAAAATTAAAAGTTCCAGAATTTCATTCATAGGGAATTATTTTCTCGGTATATCTCTGTTGTTCTTGATGTTTATCGCTAATTTAACACTAAATCTCCCAACGATCATCAATTATTTTTTCTTGATAATTGTAATATTATTATTCTTAGAACCTGAAGGAATTATTGTATACAAAAGCTATAACTTGGATTCAGATCACATTTCAGAAATTAAAGGCGTCTTTGTTAAAAGAATGACAGCCATACCATACAGGGCCATAGCAGATCACAGGCTTAAAAAGGGTATAATCGGTAGGATTCTGAACTATGGGGATGTAATAATCACTGGACCGAAAATTCAAATAAAAATAAAGGGTGTAAGAACACCCGAAAGATTATACAAAGAGATTGAGAAGAAGGTGGCTAATGTCATAACTCCTACTACTCCGAGTTTGCTTTAATTAATAAATTTTTATTTCTATTGGTTATTGGAATGAAAAACAAGATTTTTGCAGAAGTTTACGGATGTAGTGCTAATCTATCTGATTTTGAGATGGCTTTAGGGTTATTGACAAAAAAAGGCTACAAAATAGTCGATGGTGAGAATGATTCTGATTTGAACGTAATTTTTACTTGTATCGTTAAAACACCGACCACCAATAGGATGATCCATAGGGTAAGAGAATTGACTAAATTAAAAAAGCCATTGATCGTGGCAGGTTGCATGCCAAAAACAGAAAGGAATATCATCGAGAGAATAAACCCACATGCATCATTACTTGGACCGAATTCTTTAGAAAAAATTCCTGATGCAGTTAAATCTGCATTATCGGATGAGAAGGTTGTTTTCACGAAAGATTTAAAGAAACCGAAGCTTTGTATGCCAAAAGTTAGGAAAAACCGAGTTGTAGAAATTTGTGAAATAGCATCAGGGTGTTTATCCAACTGTAGTTATTGTGAGACCAAATTCGCTAGGGGAAAATTATTCAGTTACCCGGAGGATTTGATAGTAAAGGAGATAAAGAATAGTTTGAATCAGGGGTGTAAAGAGATTTGGCTTACATCCCAGGATTGTGGTTGCTATGGTAGAGATATGAATTCAAGTTTACCAGAGTTAATTCAAACCGTTTGCGAAATCGAAGAAAAATTCTTCGTCAGGATTGGGATGATGAATCCGACTTATGTCAAAAATATTTTAGATGATTTGATAGATTCATACAAGTCAGAAAAAATCTTCAAGTTCTTACATCTACCTGTGCAATCTGGATCGAATCGGATACTTAGGAGAATGGGTCGCGGTTGCAGCATCAAAAATTTCAAAAACATAGTTAAAAAATTCAAGAAAGAATTTTCATTCCTAACTCTATCTACAGACGTGATTGTAGGATTTCCAGGGGAGAAAAATGAAGATTTTCAGAAAACAAGTGAATTGATTGGAGAAGTTAAGCCAGATATCGTAAACATTTCAAAATTTGGGCCAAGGCCCGGAACGAAAGCTGCGGAGATGGAGCAATTAACCAGAAAAATAATAAATGATCGAACGAAAAAACTTGTTGGTTTAGTTGAAAGGGTAAAACTGAACAATAACCAAAAATGGTTGAATTGGAAGGGCGAAGTATTAATCGATGAAATTGGAAGGAGAGGAGGCGTCATAGGCAGGAATTTCGCTTACAAACCTGTATTGACGGAAGGGAAACTGGGAACCTACAGAAAGGTTAAGATAAAATCGGTTCGACCAATTTATTTAATCGGGAACGACTAAAGATAAATAGGGATTATCATGGCTAATGTAATTTCGAACGTGATAATAGCTGTTGTCGCATCTGTTCTTGCAGTAATCATATTTCAAGGATTACAATACGCGTATTTTTCTGATGTCATGAAAGATGTGGGATTGGGTAATTACACTACTAAATTTGTTTCGGTTAAAATCCAGAATGTTACGTATGAGCATGTTTCTTTGATGATAAACGGAGAGAAATGCCCCAATTTAAAAGAAGGGGAACACTGCAAAAGCGGCTGCGTTATGTTAACAATATTCGACATTAAAAATAATGTTGTGGATATCGATATAACTGATGACATCATTTGTGAAATTCAGAGAAAAGCTTTCGGTTTTGGGAAGTCAACGATCGAGTATGGTCAAAAAGGCGGAGAGACAATTAAGAATGTTTCTAGTGGATGGATAAAATAGCAGAACCAGTGTGAAAATAGCCTTGAAGGGGGTTCTATAGAGCCTAATCTTACAATCTCTACAGAATTATCCCTATTAAATATAAAATAACAAGGCCATAGATGCCTTTATTTATGGCATCATCTTCTTCTTCGTGTTTTTTTCTTTGCTCCTTTCTTTCTTCTTGCTGCCATTTTTTATTCACCTTGTTAATAATTTTATATATTTCAGTATTTAATATTATCGGAATAATTTAGAAAAATTATTTAAAAAAATATTATCTAAACTTTAATACTTTGTCAGGTAATTAAGATTATGGAATGGTTTATTTTTGCTTTGATAGCTCCATTTTTATGGGCTTTTAATAACGTTATAGACAAGTTTCTATTAGATAAGCATATCAAAGGTCCTATTGCTTACCAAGTTTTGATATCGTTGTTCAATGGGATAAGTGTAATAATTATATTGTCTATGGCTTCAATCTCAACTAATTTTTACGGTTTTATTCTGGGAATCATAAGTAGTATACTTGGAGTTATTGCAGTAATCTTCTATAATAGATCTTTGATTGATGAAGAGGCGTCAAGGGTAATCCCATTGGTTTATATAAGTTCGATATTTGTACCAATTTTGGCATATATATTTTTGGGAGAGGTCTTTAATTTTCAAAAATACTTGGGGATTATTCTTATTTTTATAGGCGGGGCGTTAATTTCGTTCAAAAAAATCGTGAAAAAATGGCATTTTTCTCCCACAGTAAAATTCATATTAATATCAGCGTTCTTATGGGGGGCAAGTAGTATCATATCAAAATACACATTAGGATTTATCGATTATTTCTCGTTGACACTTTGGCAGCTAATGGGATATCTAATTTTTGGGCCTTTGTTTTTATTATCTAAAAAAGTCAGGACGAGATTTTTAAATGATGTAAAGAGATTCAATAAAAAAGTTTTTTTGTTATTGGTGGTGAACGCTCTAATTTATTTAATAGCATTACTATCATTTCTTTTTGCAACATCTATTGGTAGCGTGAGTTTAGTTTATGCTGTAGTCTCTACACAACCATTTTTCATATTCACCTATATGTTAATTATAACAAAAATGGCACCCAGAATAATCAAAGAAGAAATAGATAAATCAACGATTTTATTAAAAATTATAGCTATTTGTCTTATATTTCTAGGAACAGTATTCATAGGGGGTTAATTTATCCATTTTGACAATCTTGTTTGATGTATATTGTTTAATTCGATGAATGGCATTGCTCTTTTAAGTATCACACCTGTTGATTTTAAAATATCAACATTTTTAATGGGTCTTTTATCCACAACATTTTGAGCAGTTTTAAGGCCAATACCAGGAACTTTTATTAACTCCTCGAATTCGGCATTATTGATGTCAACAACTAAATCATTGCCTTTTGCAATCGAAAATTTTGGATCTTCTTTCAAATTCAATCTGTTATCATCATTGAATACAAAATCCTTGTTTTTAAAACAATAATCCCTAAGGAGAAAAGATGCTTGATAAAGCCTGTATTCTCTCCAAGGATTTTCAGGTTCTTTATTTTCTAACGGTGTGTTTTTAACGGGTTTGAACCTTGAATAGTAAACTCGTCTTGCTTTCAATTTTTGATAAAGCCAACTACTAATTTTTATTATCTGCTTATCAGTCTCGTCAGAAGCTCCAACAACCATTTGCGAGTTTAGTCCTGCCTGACATTTTCCTTGTTTTTGCAATTTTTCAACTTCTTTCGAAATCCATTTCAATCTTCTTATTATGTCTTGAACAAAATTCAGGTACAATTTCATATCCTCGTAATGTTCTTTGCTCGGTAATTCAATGTTTATTCCAATCCTGTCGGATAATTCAGCTGCCCTTTTTATTAGTTCTCGGTCAGTTCCCGGCATTACTCTTAAATGTACATATTCTGTAAAACCCATTCGTCTAAGAGTATCGATAGCTTCTATTTGTTTTTCAACAGTATAGTTTGGGTCTCTTTCAACTGATGATGAGAGGAACACCCCCTTAATCTTTCTCGTCTTCCAAAGTTTCATTGCAATTTTAGCAAATTCATCTGGTTTCCAATTTTCCCTTGAAACTCTTCTCTCACATCTCAATCCGCAGAACTTACAATTATTCATACATTTACTCGATAAAAGTGTTTTAAACAATGGGACTGTTTTGTTGCCGCCACAACTGGCCCTAAAAATAGGAATAGTATGCTTCTCATAGCCACATTGTACTGTTAAATTAAACCATTTTCTTCGTTTAAACATATCTATTAATTATCAAATTTTATATAAAGCCACAGCGGGAGTAAAGTTGTGATGAAGTTATATTTTAAAGAATCTTTTGGCATTCTCAGTCGTTATTTTGTCTATTTTTTCAAAAGGTTGATTCCTTAATTCACTCATTTTTTCTATGACAATTTTAACGTTTTGAGGAATGTTTGGTTTACCTTGTTTAGGAGAATTAAACGGTGAATCAGTTTCAGTAAATAGTCTGTCTAAAGGGAATTTTTTTGCAATTTTTTTTGTGTTCTTAGATTTCATCAGAAGGTTTCCTAAAGACATACAATAACCTTCGTTGATAACTTCTTTCGCTAATGTCATACTCCCTGAAAAATAATGGAACAGGACTTCTTTCATGTCTCTATTCATAACAATGTTAAAACCGTCTTGCTCGGCTTTTCTTAGATGTAGAACAGCAGGTAATTTTAATTCCTTCGCAAGATCTAAAAAATCAATAAAAACGTCTTTTATCCTCTTATTTTTGCTTTCTTCCTTTATCCAATGGTAATCTAATCCTATTTCTCCGATAGCAACTATTTTGTTCTTATTTTCAATCACAAAATTTCTGTAATTATCGATTTCCTTATCAGTCATCTTTATAATTTGTATTGGATGTAATCCTAAGGTAAGATAAATAAAACCTTTATTTTGTTCAGAAATTAACAAAGCTTTTTCACAGTCTTCAGGATAACCACACGTAATTATAGCATCCATTGTTTTCTTAGCGTCATCTATAACCTTTTCTTTTATATCATCCAAACCGGGATATGTTAAATGACAATGTACGTCTATCATTTCATCACATGAGTATAGTATCACTTAAGTTTTTTTCTCTGAAATAATAATAGCTTTGAAAAATTAAAATTAAAAAAATTATATTACAATCTTTCTATCCATTCCTAAATTTCATTCCATAAAAATTCGTTTAAAAATAAAACATGAATTTATGTAGGGGTGTTCGAATGTTGTGTAAATATTGTAATGGCCACTTGAGTTACAGGTTTCCACATGGTTTAACGATGACTGAGATATGTTTGCAGTGCGGTAATGTCAAGAATTGTAACAGAGTCTTCAGGGCCTTGTTTTAATTTTTTTCTACCAAATGTTAAAGGCGGTTATTTATATTTTAAAGATTAACTAATCCTTTATGGCGGTACTGGAAAGAACTATAATCAGTAAATGTCCAAGATGTGGGTCAATGGAAGTGGATGTTGGACATAAAAAAATATTAAGTAGCAAATCATCGATAGTTACAAAAAAATACATTAAATGCGATAGTTGCGGGTTTGAGGGTTAGATTATTTTTCTTCGATTATAAGGGCATTTACTACGACTTGCTGGAAAAGTCGATAACTGAATTCTTCGTTCAATATAATGTAGCTTCATCTTTAAGTATCTTATGCCCATGTTATGGGTATGTTGCGTTATCTAAATTTTTGTGTCCAGTTCTACGTTTCAAATTTTGACTTGGACCTGATGGGCCTCGACTCCAAATGGGTTCGGGTCCATTAAGATTTTGATTTGATTCGGGTTACTTTTTCCCTTTTCTTTTTTTCTTATGTTTTTTCCTTCGTGCTACTCCCATAATTAAACTTACCCTTCCCAGAACAAAAATCTATCTGATTCGGGTCATTTTGAAGGTTTTTTAAGTGCACTTATACTCTTTAATTTCTTAAACAGAAAATTCATAGCATATTTTACATCTTCAATCTTCCTTATACCAGTACAGATAACTTTACCTGAGCTAAACAATAATAATGCAGCCTTGGGCTCTTTCATCCTAAAAACCAAGCCAGGGAACTGATCTGGTTCATACTCAGAGTTTTCCAACTCAAACGCGATTTTATCCAAGTCCAATCTCGCTGGAATTTGTGCTGAAGCAACGATATTTTCTATCTGTATGTTGTATTTTTTCGGAACATCTAACTTTAGCGACTTTATCATCTTTGCAACTTTTGCCACGGCTTTCCTAACATCTGCGATACTCCTTGCGCCTGTACACACGACCTTCCCAGATGAAAATATAAGCATAGCCGCTTTAGGGTCCTTTATACGATAAACCAAACCTGGAAATTGACTTGGTTCGTATTCAGTTCCCTCCAGACGTTTGACTATTTCTTCCAAAGGTAATCTGACATTAAAAGCGGCTGAAGCAACGATGTTCTCGATTTTAATATTAAAATCTGTCATTCTTTTCTCTCCAACGTTAAATCATATTTATGTTTTTTTTAACAAAGATTTATATGACTCGGGTTATTTTCTTTCAGTATCCTTCGTCCTTAAGAGTATGAATCTTTACTACTTTCCCAAAAAATTCACAAATCGTTTTAGAGACCCACACATTACCTTTCTGTTTTGTAGACTGAGTAAAACGGCTTTTCCCATAGAATTGACATTTTTCTTGTTCTTTAACCATTATCAATTCAGACCTGTTGTTTGATATATTTTGGATTTTGGAGTTATTATACCAACTCTACAACCGATGTTAGAAAAAAGACAGATGTATCATCTATAATAGTGATTTAACTAACGACAAAGACTCTATTTCCTAAGAATATTCTTTCAGATCCATTTTTTCTCTTTGAAACAACAGCTTTAGGATGTTTTAATTTTAGCTCTTCAAACTCATCTTCTGTGACATATTGGATTGTCTTTCTCTTTACCATTTTAATCATTCAATTATTTGAACTTTATACCTTTTGGCCCTTCATGCTCTATCTCTTTCATGCCCAATCCTTTCAACTTATCCACGAGTTTTTCCAGATCTGTTTTTGACCACAAACTGAGTCTGTTCATCTCTGGAATTATTCGTATAACACCAATTCTGGTCCTGATAGTAATTTTATGTTTCATCTTATCCATCCCCAGAATCTCTTCTCTCAATACATCCTGAATGACTTTTTCCACATTCTTATTTTCGTAAATAAACTTTCTCTTAACCATTGAAAAACACCTTTTTATTGAATGAAATAACAACATACCTATGAAGTATAGGGCGAAATTAAAAAAAATAAAAAAAGGAAGATGTTTACTTGAGCAATTTTATGTCAATCGTGGAAACATTGATTTTGTTTCCTTCTTCAACCTCTCTTTCTTCAGTTCCAATTTCAATCTCATTTACTTTGACATCTTGAAGGAAACGATTCTTCACGATCTCTGCAACATCTACGGCTCTTGAAATAGACCTTCCTCTTGCTTTCAAATGGACTTCTTTTAGACCCCCAGTGAACTGGGTTATTACTGCTAAAACGTAAGACATTGTTGGTTTTTGTCCTACGTACACAACATTGTCATCAGTCCTTTTTGTTTTCTTGACTTCTTTTACTTCTTCTGTTTTTTTTGCTACCATTTGTATTCCTCCTGTTTTTAGAGCATGATTGTTAATACTGTGATTTTTCCTAACAGTAAGATGACTTATGAGGATTTAATTCTTTCTATTTTAACATCTTCATCAAAAGTTCAATGGTATCCGACTAGCCTATCACAAGGCTTCACTCGGACTTCTCTTTTTCGGTTACTATGAGGGCATTTACTACTCCATCCTGCGATGGTCTAGAAATAACTTTGGCCTCACCCAATTCTGTTTTTATGATAGCCCCTTTATTTATGATTTCACTACGCACTAAGTGTGGATCAGCTTCATTCTTTATAACGTCCAATATTTTTACTTTTTTTGCTTTATTGGTCTTAGGATTGATGACATTCGCAAATTCGGTACTAGCTAACCTAATCTTCTTTGTTCCTCCTCCCTTCCTATCAATCCATTTTATTTCTTCGCCAACTTTTGTGTGCAAAGGCAACGATCCTCTTTGAAATCTCCTCTTTTTTCTATGCGAATGTATAACTCCACCAGTAACTTTCTTACCTTTGTCTATATGCCATTTGGACATGTGATAACCTTATCTTAGATAAATTTAAGCATATCTTCTTAAATATTACTGTTCATTCAATAGCTAAAGCGATGATAAAAAAAGTATTTAAGTATAGACGTTGACAAAAGTAAAATAGTGAAAAAATGCCAGATAGACCAATAGATTCTTTGGACAGGGCAAAGGGGAAAAAAGTTTTTGTTAAGTTGAAGAACGGTGAAGAGATAACAGGAACACTAATGGCTTTGGACCTGCATCTCAACCTTTGGTTAGAAGATGCTGAAATACAGGGTGAAAACAAAAGAAAATTAACCACACTCTTGATAAGGGGCGACACGATACTCTACGCTTCTCCTGTGTAGATTAGGTGATAGCGATGACCAAGGGAACACCTTCTTTTGGTAAACGTCAGAAAAGAACCCATGTTTTGTGTAGAAGATGCGGGAGAAGGGCTTTTCACATCAGAAAGAGGAAATGCTCTGCTTGTGGGTATGGAGAGAGTTCTAAGATAAAAAACTTCAATTGGCAAACTAGAGATATACATAGGAATAGGAAGAGGTAGTTTGTATTAAACACTATCTTTAAAACTTTAATTTTTCTCGTTCTCATATTTATTGTAAGTACTAAAGGGCCCGTAGCTCAGCATGGTAGAGCAGCTGGCTTTTAAATTTTGGAGAAACCAGTTGGTCGCGCGTTCAAATCGCGCCGGGCCCATTATGCCAAATGAGTGTATTTTTTGTCGAATTGTAGAAGGAAAAATACCCTGCCATAAGATTTACGAAGATGATAAACACTTGGCATTCTTAGACATCCATCCAAATACCAAGGGAATGACATTAGTTATAACAAAGAAACATTTCGATAGTTACGTGTTTGATATGTCAAATGAAGACTATCATGAATTAATCGAAGTGACAAAAAAAATCGCCAAAGGGCTTGACAAAGCTTTAAGGGTTAAAAGAACTGCTATGGTGATGGAAGGGATGGGGGTTAATCATGCCCATATCAAACTTTATCCTCTCCATGGCATCAAGAAAAAATTCGAAAAGATTCTCGCGAAAAAAATAAAGTTTTTTGATCATTACGAAGGTTATGTGGCCACCTTTATAGGCCCAAGAGCTAAAGATGAAGAACTAAAAAAATTGGCATTAAAAATAAGAAGTGTTTTGAATGTATAAGAACCCGGTTCCAACAGTCGATATTATAATAGAGAAAGATGACAGGATAGTTCTAATCACAAGGAAGAATGAACCTTTCAAGGGGAAGTTAGCATTACCTGGCGGTTTTGTTAACGAAGGGGAATTAATCGAAAAAAGAGCCATTATAGAAGCAAAAGAAGAAACGTCTCTCGATATTGAGTTAAAGGAAATATTGGGAGTTTATTCCATCCCTGATAGAGATCCTAGAGGTCATTTGATGGCTACAGTTTTTATAGCAGAACCAAAAGCTGGTATAGTGAAAGGCGGGGATGATGCAGCGTCTGCAGCCTGGTTTAAGATTGATGATAAAATTCTGAATGAGCTCTCATTCGACCATAGAAAAATTGTCACTGACTATTTGAAGTGGAAGAAGGGAAAAGGAACCTATTGGTCAACAAAGTAGGTTGAAAACATGCGATTAGTGTTAACGACTTGTCCAGTTAATAAGTCTCAGATGTTGGTAGATGAAATTCTAAAATTAAAACTGGTGGCATGTGCAAGTAAAATAGACGTAAAAAGTAAATTTTGGTGGAAGGGGAAAATGAATGAAGAAAAGGAATGTTTAATAATCTTTAAGACTAGGAAGGAATTGGTTAAAAAACTTTTCAAAAAAATTAAAGAAATTCATCCGTATGAAGTTCCAGAGATCGTGGAGATAAAAGTTGAAAAAGTTTACGACAAGTATTTAGAATGGTTGAAAGATGCGACTCAGGGCCCATAGCTCAGCATGGTAGAGCAGGTGGCTCTTAACCACAAGGTCCAGGGTTCGAATCCCTGTGGGCCCATAATAAATTTAAGAAGTGGGAAAGATGAGAGAAGTTGATGTCAAAACTGCATTGAAAAGAAAATATCCAGAAAGTGTTGTTTTAGTTATAACGATGGATAAGGAAGGGAAAGTTAATTTTGCACCGATATGTTGGGCAACTAATGCCTCACGAAAACCAAGAACATGGGTTCTCGCTGTAAATAAGGTACACCGTACGACAAAAAACATCAGGAACACTAAAGAATTTGTGATATGCTTTCCATCTGAAAAACAGATTGAAGATGTTTCTTATTGCGGTAAAGTAAGTGGAAATGAGGTCAATAAAGTGAAAAAATGTAAATTTGATTTAATAAAAAGTAAAAGAATAAAAGTTCCTCTTATTGAAAATAGTGTTGCCTGTTTTGAATGCAAATTGTTCAAAGAAATCAGGTTACCTAAAATTGATCATATAATTTTTATTGGTGAGGTGTTAACAGCGTATATTTCTAACGAGAAAAAAAGATTGTTCCATTGGGGAAATTATAAATTAGATATAGTTAAATGACTAGCCGAAAAATTGTATAAAGCCGAAAGGTCAAAATAGTAATCTTTAAAATTCTGAAAAAACAAATAAGAACAACTTCTTCATTTTAATCCATATTATATTAAATTTTTCTTTACTTATGATGCCGTGATTGTTGTGGTTGTTGTGGTTGTTGATGTCGTAGTTGTTACCGGAGTTGGCGTCACACCATATGGAGGATTAACAGTAATACTGGCACTACCATCCACATAATAACGATATCGAAGTCCTACACTAAAGGTGTAATCCGCAAAATTGTTGACTGTTCCAGGAATCGATAGCGTACACCCAAAACCGCCATTCTTACCTCTACTCAGGGTTATTGTTCCAACCCCATCACAATTTAATTGATCGGTATTATCCAGATCTACAACTGTTACTTGGTATAATGTACCGCTTCTAGCGGCAGTTTCGGCATCGGTTCCAGTATATGGAAACCCGGGACCTACGTTTGTGATTCTAAACGGAACCGTCACATCTCCTCTCCCTGCTATAAAATGAGAACCACTAGCAGTGCTTACACTCAATGGTGCTGATGTACTTGATGACTGTCTTATACCACCACTTTCTATCATCCTCTCCCTTTCACTTTTAGTCAGAGTTCTCAAGTAATTCTGTTCCACAACTCTCATCGTAGCAGTGAAATATGTCTGATAAGGGTATTCTACCCTGACTCCCAAGTCAAAATTAGTTTTTGATACGATTGATGATGGTGCTGTAATCGTAATAGTCTCAGCCTGAGTACCACCTTCAAATCCAGTTACAGGATCAGCTGCTGCTAAATTCCAACTTTTTGAAGTATCTGTTGGGAGGCCCCACCCAGAAACACCAAAGTATTCTACTCTATCTACGGTAGCCGTATATTCTCCTCGATTCTGTACCTCAAGATTCAGTCCTACAGTCTCCCCAGCAATGATGGGTGAATAATCAACTGAAAAATCTACGATAACTATACCAGGTCCTCCAGCCCCACCAGTAGACACGCACCCAGAAATAACTACGATAACCATCAAAAGTAATAATATAAAGAATCTTTTCATTTCAATCTATTTAATTTTTGATTTCTTATCTTAAATAAATTCCTAGAGATTAGAAAGTATCACATTACAAATTCTGTTGACCTATCATTATTCTGGATTTACTGTGATGAGTGTAACAGCATCCGTGGCATAGTTGTAGTCGAACGTTATCGAGATCAGCATGTCGACTTTACTTTGAATTGACGCTGGGGGGTTAAAATTACAACTGAATATACCACTCTCTCCTTTACTTAATTTTATATTCGTTCCTATAGGACAGGTAAAACCATCTCCAGATGCAGCAAAAATATTCACTTTGTACATAGTATCAGGTCCTATGTCCTCACCAGAGTAAGGAAATCCACTCCCCACGTTAGTTATCTCGAATTTAATTGGCCTTGATTGAGTAGTTTCACCCTCATATATTATGAAATGTCTACCCTTCAAAACACTCAGAGACAAAGGTCCTCCAGTGACCGATGAAGAGACAACACCACCTTGCTTGATCAAATTTTCTCTCTCATCTTCTGGCAGGGTATCCAGATAACTCGCCTTAACAACTCTTATCGTTCCCATATATCTAGTTTCATAGTCATACTTAACTCTCACTCTAAAATCGTAAGTTGTAGGAGTTTTTATATCAGTTGGGGCTTTTGGCTTCCATCTGAATGATCGAGATTCACCTTCAAAATCAAAAGAAGGGCTAGAAGGATCTAATATTTCATCCATAGTCAAGTCAAAAACCGGTGAACCTTCAGCCCATTTAGAAGGATTGGGTGTGGAACCACTTACTGTATCAACACCATATACCATTACTTCTCTCAAAGTACCCGGTACCTCACCAACATTTTGGACTTCTAAATTTAACCCAACAGAATCTCTCGTGTATATGGTCGAACGATCGGGAGAAAATTCATTAATCTTGATGCCCTCTGTGATAGCTCCTTCGAAAGGCTGCTCGACGCATCCAGAAATTAACAGTATAGAAATCAAAAAAAGTAGTAGCAATATTCTTTCCATTCCTATCTAAATTTATTTTATGAGTTTGGGTTTAAATAATGGGAATGAAATACTAAATTATTGTTTGATAAAACCTTGTTCTTTTAACTTCACAAGAAAACCTTTTTATAAAACAAGTATTTTATTAGTTTTATGGATGATCAAGAATTATTAGATATCGTAAATCGAAAGGATGGGGTTATAGGACAAGACACTAAAGAGAATAAATTTAAAAAAGGTCTCATCTCAAGGAATGTTGCAATTTTTATTCTAGACGATGATAAAAAATTATTGATAACTAAGCGTTCTTCTCAAAAAGAAAGTTTTCCAAACAGATATGATCTTGCGGCTTGCGGTAATGTTAAAGCAGGCGAAAGTTATGAAGATGCTGCCAAACGAGAAGTTATAGAGGAATTGAGTATAGAGTGTGATTTAAAATTTCTAAACAAGGTTTTTAACGAATTCAAAGAAGATGATAAGACAATTAAGTATTTTACTGGTATTTTCTTGGGTTATTTTTCTGAAGAAGTCAAACTAAGTGATGAATTGGTAGAACTGAAAAGGTTATCTGTAGAAGAAGTTGAAAAACTAATCAATGAAAACAAAGATCTGTTTACTCCTGGTTTTGTCAATGATTTTCTTTTTGTAAAAGATAAACTAAAATAAGATACTACATATAACCCAGTTTTTTTAATTTTTCAAGAATTTTTTCTACATTCTCTTCTGGTGGTATATTTGGGTCATTGCATTCAAATTCAACAAAGGGCACTTTTCCTTTGTAGTACTCTAGTACAGGTCTGGTCTGTTCTTGATAAACCCTTATCCTTTCTTTAATCACTTCTGGTTTATCGTCATCTCTTTGGATTAATTCTCCACCACATTTATCACAAACTCCCTCGGTTTTTGTTTTTAAGTATTTTACATTAAAATTCGCTCCACATCCTTTACATGTTCTTCTATTCGATAGTCTTTCTATTATTATCCAATCAGGAACATTCAAATTAATTATAAGATCTATTTTAGTAATTCCACTCAAAGCCTCAGTCTGCGGGATATTTCTTGGATAACCGTCTAGGATAAACCCTTTTTCTACGCAATCTGGCTCAGAAATTCTTTTTTTAAGGGCATCTATTACTATCTCGTCAGGAACTAACTCTCCTCTGTCATGGTATTCTTTCATTCTTTTTCCTAATTCTGTGTTTTTTTCAATCTCTTCACGAATTATATCACCAGTCGAAACTTTAACTGGCCCAAGTTTTTTTTCTAAGATAGACGCATAAGTGCCCTTACCTGAGCCGGGTGGACCGAATATTATAGCTTTCATATCAATCCCAATTCTTTATAATATCTAATTTTTACTGATTTACAGATTTTTATATCTTAAAGTTGGTAATGACTTATAAACTTTAAAAAAACAATTTTTTATTGAAGCTGGAGTGGCTTAGTGGTTAAAGCGCCGGACTCATACTCAGATGAGGAATGAGTTTTGATCTAAGATGATAAGAAATCCGGAGATCGCGGGTTCAAATCCCGCCCCCAGCAATCGAAATCGATGAAAGAAAAAATAATGATTTCACTCAGACATCCAGGAAAATGTTCTGTCTGTAAGAAAAACATAGAAGTAGTAACATTCGGAAACACTAAAACGAGAAAAGTTGCATACGTTTGTGAAGAATGCGCCAAAAAATTAGAAATGAAAACTTCTACTTTCGTGAAAAAATACGGTGAAAAGGATGAAGAACCATTCAAACCCGGAATAAGAATTTTACCCGGCGAAAAGAAGGCAAAGAGTAAGAAACGTTTATAACCAAAGAAAACAAATATATGTATTATTGCTATGTTGGCGGGGGTTTGGTGATTTTTTGGCACGTGAAGTCAAGTACGTGACAGAGACTATCAGTAAAATAATGAACGAGTGGACAAAGAACGGGAAAAAGAGTTTTGTTGTAAAAGTTCCAAAGTCACATCACATCAAAGAATTCGACCTGTTACTCAAACAAATGCTGATACATTATCAAGTTCCTGTGAAAGCATTTGTACAGGAAATACCTGTGGAAATAAAATGCTCTTGTGGTTATAATGGTGAGATCAGGACATCAAACCCAGAAGATGTTTTTAAGGTCTTATGCCCGAATTGCAACAAAAATAAAGGTAAAATTATTTCTGGAAAAAAAATAGAAGTTTGTTAATGAAAAGTAGAGAATTCTGGTCTCTTTTATATGTTTTAATGTTATTTTTTAAACTAATTGCTAAAATGCCTAAAACCCCCGAAAAAGCAAAGCTTTTTATATAAGTATGTGCGTATAAAATACTAGAAAAAGGCCCTTTTTAAGGCTTTTTTGACCTTAAACGAGGGGGTGAAAAATAAATGGCTGTAATCGTAAAGAGCGCAATAAGAGAGTTAGTAAAGGGACGCTTCAACGTCAGTGACGAATTCTTGAAGAGACTTGACGCAGATGTAGCTGCTATGGTTAGAAGATCAGGTGACAGAGCAAAGGCAAACGGAAGAAAGACGTTGAAAGCAAGAGATTGCTAAATTGATGGGGGTTTATTCCCCTCTTTTTTCTATTTTTATTGATGCATTTTTTTTCGTTGAGTTTAATCAAAAGATATATTGAAATAACCCGAAAAATATTCTGAGAGAGTATGATTGATTTAGCTTTAAAAAATATATTCAGACAAAAAACTAGAACGGCATTGACGATAGTAGGAATTCTTATCGGCATCGGAGCAGTAGTTGCTTTAGGTTCTATCTCAGAAGGCATATACACTCAGATAACCGAAGAAATGCAGTTCATGGCAGGAACTATAATGGTTTATAGTAAAGGATCATCTGGTTTCATGACTGGTTTTGAGGGATCAGAAATAACAGAAGATGATGTTGAAGATTTCGAAGATTTTTCTGGTGTGAAGGAAGTTGTCCCGTTTGTTATGAGAATGGGGGAAATAGAAATCGGTATGGGTCCTGCGATGCTTTTAATAGGTGTTGACCCAGAAGATGTAGAATTTTTCAAGAGCAGAGGCACAGACTTAGAAGCAGGTAGAGAAATAGTAGTGGGAGATACTTATCAAGCTTTAATCGGTTACACATACGCTGAAATGAATGGCTTGGAAGTAGGAGATCCAGTCGAAGTAAAAAAGAATTCATTCGAAATTGTTGGTATAATAGAGTCAACAGACGCTGATATCGACAATTCAATCATACTCCCTATCGATACTATGATGGATGTTTACAACATGGATAACTACAGAGCTCTCTTTATAACGCCTGAAGACGTTTCGAAGGTTGAGATTTTGTCTGATGACTTGAAGAGTAGTTTCGATGATTTTGAGTTTATAACAACTTCAGACTTGGTTAAACAAATGTCTCAAATTGTAGATATGATACGATTTTTTACGATAGGTATAAGTTCTATTGCTGCAGTTGTAGGTGGGTTAGGAGTGATGAATACCATGATAATGTCAGTCCTTGAAAGAAGGAGAGAGATTGGAATAATGAAGGCTGTCGGAGCTACGAATAGGTATGTACTTACACAGATTTTGATAGAATCTGTCCTGATAAGTTTAATCGGTGGGTTGGTTGGCATTTTAATTGGGGGGCTAGGAAGTTACTCTCTAAGATTTATTTCGGGTGGTTTAGCCACGGCAAAGGTAACGGTTAACTTAGTGGCGGGTGGTTTATTGTTTGCAATGTTCCTGGGCTTGGTAGGCGGTTTGTATCCTGCATGGAAAGCTGCAAAACTTGATCCAATAGAGGCGATAAGGTATGAGTAACATAATCGAAGTAAAAGATATTAAAAAGGTTTACAACCCTGGAATGCACAACGAATTGATAGTTTTGAAGGATGTGGATCTTAAGATCAAGAAAGGAGAAATGGTTGCATTACTAGGTCCTTCAGGTTCTGGTAAATCTACACTCCTACATGCAATAGGTTGCCTGGATAGACCAACGAGTGGAAAGGTTTTCATAGAAGGGGAAGATGTATACAAGTTATCGGATGATGAATTAGCTTTGATAAGGAGAAGGAAGGTTGGTTTTATTTTTCAACAATTTAATTTAATTGGAGTGTTCACTGCGTTAGAGAATGTCGAGATGCCTTTGAGGCTTGCTGGTTTTACCAAAGGGGAGGCTGAAGAACGCGCTAAGAAGTTGTTAAACTTGGTTAAACTCGGGGAAAGATTGAATCACTTTCCAAGACAATTGTCTGGCGGTGAATTACAAAGGGTTGCTGTTGCAAGAGCTTTGGCGAACGAACCGTTGATAGTCTTAGCAGATGAGCCGACTGGTAATTTAGATACTCAGACTGGTAAAGAAATCATAGATTTGATGGTAGGATTGAATAAAAAAGGATATACTTTCCTTATTGTGACTCATGATACTGTAATAGCAAAATCAGCAAAAAGAATAATAAAGATAAAAGACGGTAAAATATTAGGGGGATAATTTAATGAAAAGAATATTATTGTTATCAATAATAATTTTGGTTTTTGCTCTACCTGAGGTTTTAAATGCACAAGTACTCAAATACGAGTTAACAGTTGAAACAGCCTTTACTGACCCTTACCCGATCGAGCCTGGAAATAATCTTGTGCTTTCTTTGAGTTTATTTAATAATGGCAGCTTAGACGCAGCAAACGTAGTAATGCAATTAGAGCCCATTGAACCGTTTACCTTAATAGAGAGTTCTAAAAAGGAATTGGGTTTAATTAAAATTAGGCAAACGAGACTAGTTGAGTATGATCTTTATGTAGATAGTTCAGCAGTTTCTGCCTTGTATGAAATACCAGTTAGAGTAACTTATGATGTGAATAAAGGATTTGTTAGAACTGTACAGGTCCGTGTACAGGGTGAACCAAAGTTTGAATTGTTGGATGTTTTTAGTGGTACTATAAGTCCAGGTGATCAGGGGAATATAACAGCGAAATTACAGAATGTTGGGACAGGGAAGGCAAGGAGAACTAGTGTAACTTTCACATCAGCCTCTGATTATGTAAATCCTGTACTATCTGGGGGTGTAGCTTATCTAGGCGATGTGGGTCCTTCAGAAATTAAACAAACTGACTTCACCATTCTGGCTCATTCAGATTCAGAGTACGGGGTTTACTCTGGCAAAATTAACGTGACGTATGACGACGAATCTGGGAATGAATTGGCAGAGGTTTTTGATGTTGGTGTCTTGGTTAGTGGGGAACCAAAACTTCAAGTATACAAGGTTGAAGCGGACAGAGAAGAATCTGATTTAACTGTTGAGTTAGTGAACGTCGGGAATGCAGAAGCTAAAGCTATAGCTGCAACGTTGTTAATCAACGGCAAAGTTTTTGATGTGGATTATGTCACGAGCATTAAGCTCGACAAAAGAAGTACTTTGAAGTTTTCTTTACCGAGCAGTATGAGGGGGAAGTTAGAGCTTTCTTACGAAGGCCCAGACAATAAGCAGTACAGTCAAATGGAAGATGTGGCATGGGTCATACCGTTTACGTTTCCGACATGGATTATAATTATAGTTGTGATAGTAATCGCATACTTTGTGTGGAAGAAGAAGTTGTGGAAGAAAATATTCTAGGTATTAAATCTTATTGTTTTACTAAGTAAACTTTCTTATTTTTCTTTATCCTGTAAGAAGTTCTACCCCAATCTATTGCCCCCCACATTCGTTCATGAAGATAGTATAAGATCAATTTCGAGATTACATCAATAATACCAATCCCGATTGTTAAGAACAGACTGCCTGTGAATACAAAAATAATAAAAACCGTTGTTAGTGTCGCGAGAATCCTGAAGACGATAGCTTTGGCAAAACTTCTTTTTGGGGTCGATATTACTTTAAATTTGTTAGATTTTTTTTGTTTCACATTTATAATTTTCTCTTCTGAGAAGAAAAATCTATCTGATTCGGATTGATTTTAAAATAGCGAGAAGTCTTCAACCATCTGCGTTTCGGGATAATAAATCATTAACTTTATTTTTGATTTCTTCTTCACTATACGTTTTCAAAATTTTTCCAGAATAAGGATCTAAAGTAATTTCTACAATACCAACCATATCAATAGTTCGATCATCAGTTTTAACGAGAAGTGGTGATTTATATACAACTCGTCCATTTTCTTCTCTGAGATATGGTGTACTGCAACCAACAACATTTTTAAGGTGTGATGTATACGGAAATACAATATTCTCTATTTCTTCAGGGTTTAGCATCTTTTGTTTTTCCATGATTTAATAAACAGAAGTTAAACTTAAATTCTTAACACATAGAAGAAAAATCTATCTGATTCGGATTGATTTTGAAGAAGTTTAAATATCTTTTCCCCGAAGAGTACCTATTACAAAAGTTTTTATTATAGGTATTACTTGGCTTTTTTGCACATCAGGGATATCCGCTCCCCTAAAATGAGTTTTAAAAAGAATTGTTTCTAATCTTTCGTCAATTGTTTTAAATATACTACTGAGGGAGGGTTCAACGTCTTTGCGAACCCCATAAACTAAATCTGGCGTCCAAAATTTACCTCTTGTGGGATGATTCATCACTAGCATCTGTGTTTTAACTTCAAAAAAAGGATATTCATGTGTAAAATCTCTAACACCAAAAGTAACTCTGACTTCCTTTGGGGTTTTCCAATAGTATATACTATTGAAAGAAAGAACTGGGTGATCAGGACCGTACCTTGTTGCAATCTCTCGATAGCTACTTCTTTTTTCAAATCCATATCCTTTAGCTATTTTGTCTGAGATTTTTTCTAATTTATTATATAATGAATTTATCCATTCGTCTTCTTTTTCCATTTCTTTTATTTTTTCTGCAATCATACCGAATTTTTCTAACATGAATTAAGTATCAATAAAAAGAAATTTAAGCTTAATTAAAGTTTTTAAAAAGAAAAAAAGAAAAAAATTACCCAGTCTTTGCTATTTTCTTACCTATTATGAAAACCACTAGTAAAATCACTATCCAGTTAATTACTTCCCTTATAAAATGCCCAATCATAAACTTCGATTCTCCCACTTCTATTGCAAGATCCGGGTTCAAAAAATCTATGTATGGGCCATATATCGGAGTTATTAAGTCCGCTACTAACGCGTCAACTAGTGTTTTTGTTGCGAAACCTAAGATGAATGCTAGGGCCACTGCAAGTATTTTCTGTTCTTTCATAAAGTCCATGAAGTCTTTAAAGAATCCCATCTACACCCCCTCTTTCGATTAATCTATCTGTTCCTATTTATATTAATTTATTTCTGGTTTAACCGATAGTAGTTGTGGCATTTAGGGTTGTGGTTGCTGGTTGAGTCGTTGTTGTGGCATTTAATGTCGTTGTTGTTATGTTCGTAATCGTCGTTGTCGATGTTATTGAAGTAGTTGTCGTAATTTCACCTATTATCTTTACCACTGGCTTTAAGATGAACTTGTTTGAACCAGTTTCTTTCATTGATTCAGCTGCATCAAAGTCTAGGGTCAATGTTGTCATCTTCCCTGATTCTATGTAGAACGGATGTATCCAATAGAACCTCTTGCTCGGGACTTTTACGTCGTAAGTCTCGTTGTCTAAAGTTAGTTTTGCTTCACTCACAGACAATCTGATCTGTGTGTATTTTCCTGCCGGAAGGATTTTCTCTCCCATGACTTCTCCTGGCGTGTCAACAAGGTCAAGAAGATTGTAAGATTTGGGTTCGTCCACAATGATTTCCCAGCCTGCTGAAGATGTGTCATTGGTTTCAAAGGTTTCGTTGGATTCAGTTTCGTCCCCACTGCCTGCCTTATGGACTTCGACTTTATCTATTGTTATGTTTATTGCTGTAATGTTAGTCAAATCCAGTTTATCTTTTATCTTCATCACAAGAACTCCTTCGGCCGCAAGGGGGGCGGTTGTTGTGATCTGAGTTGTAGTCGTTTCTCCAAGAGTTGTGGTTTCAACAACCGTGGTTGTTATTGGCATGGTTGTAGTCGTGGTTGTGGTTGTCACTACTTCGGAAATTACTGCTATTACTGGTTTTAGTTTGAATTTACCTTTTCCTGTCTCAACCAATGAGTCTTCTACGTTAAAGTCCAATATTAATTTCAGGTCAACGTCTGGCTCTAGCTCAAACCCTCTATTCAGTTTTAAGACCTTGCTCGGAATTGTCAAGTCATGGGTTTCACCATCGACGGTCACAGTTCCAGAATCTATTTTTAGTCTTATCTGTGTGTATTTGCCAGAATCCAAATCCTTTTGACCCAATACTTCACTCACGTCGGTGAGTTGTAGTAGATCGACTGTTTGAACCTCATCAACAACTATTATCCATCCAACTGCCTCAGTCTCATTAGATTCGGTTGCAGTAATCTCTTCTGTAGTCTCGTTAATCGTTTCTCCAACTGCTGCTTTGTGCACACTCACTTCACTGAATGTCAAGCTCATAGAAGTTATCGTTCCATACTTGGATTGTTTTGGTACATCTTTAACTGCTATTATCAAAGTTGATTTTGGTTTGACTGTTGGTACGGTAGCGAGATAGTATCCTGTTCCAATCAGTATGATTAAAATCACTATCAGTGCTATGTTTGTTGGTTTCATGATAGAATAGTTAATTTTAGATTTTTTATATTTGAAATCTTAACCGTGACGGTCTCAGCATTCGTATTATTCAGAACAAAAATCTATCTGATTCTGGGTTTCATGTTTTTAAATTGGATTAAGCCACCAGATAGAAAAATTGAGCATCAAAGCGATAGATACCCAAACTATGTAAGGAACAAGCAGCCAAGCAGCTGTCCTGGATATCTTATAGAATTTCAGAATCGTGAGTAGAATAAAAACCCAAAGAAATACTATCTCTATCAAACCCAGGAAAGGAGACCTTAAACCGAAGAAAAGGAACGACCAAACAGCATTCAGTATCAGCTGTAAGCCAAATAAATATAAGGAATTCTTAACTCGTTTGTTCCTCAACCCTTTATCCCAGACTAAATACAAGGAGATACCCATCAGAGTGTAAAGAATGATCCATACTATCCCAATAAACCAGCCTGGTGGGGCAAAAACTGGCAATTGTAATTCTGCGTACCATGTTTGGACAGAAGAGGAAGTGAAAATTGAGCCGACTATTCCTGCTGATTGGCAGATTAGGATTGAGACGACGAGTTTAGGGATGTTTTTGATTTTCATGATTTATTCTAAGGATTTTAGGTTTAAATCTTACACAAAAGAACTTAAACTCTAAGCCCCAAAACATAAACAATCCGTGATTAAAATGATACCATGGATACTCGTTTCAATCGCTCTTGCGGCTATAGTATTGGCAATACTCGGTATTTTAATACTGAAAAAGAAGGGATGGAAGAGAAAAGTAGACTATCGTAATTATTTTACCATGGGAATAATATGGCTTCCACTAGGTATAGTCTTTTACGTAATTTTTGAGAATATGGCAGGTATTATGTTTTTACTGCTAGGGTTGGCTTATCTCGCTATCGGTCTGAAGAACAGAGACAAGTGGGGTAAACCGCAAAAAGTATCGCCTAAATCCCAGAAGATGCTGATGATATCTGTTTTGATAGGTGTGATTGTTCTGATTCTTGGGATATTGGTGTTTGAGTTAATGGTTTAATACAGAAAACTAATCTTTGTTTAAAGACCTAACCGAAAAAGTTAAAAGTTTACTTTCATTGAATTTTTTTTGATGTAGATGGAACCTCCAATGACAGGAGAGACCAAGGCAACGTTACTCAATACTCTAACAGCGGCTGTTGGAGGAGTAATTGAAAGCAATTACTTGCCAAAATATTGGCATAATTTCAGAGAATGCCCTTATTTATACCACTTTGCGGCTTTACCAGTGGTTTACGCAATTGCTGTGGTTCCTTCATTGAAAAAATTTAACTCTTTCTCTCCGAGGGTAGATGGTGAAAACCGTAAAAAATACTTTTTAAAGAACGGTGTTAAGATATTTGCTCATAGTTCTTTATGGTCATCCATTTATGACATGACTTCATACATCGCATCTTATGGTTTAGAAAAAATTGAATGGTTGAAACAAATATATCCTGAGTTTGAAGCTTTCGGCAAACAATTACCTGGATTTCCTATTGTAAACGTTTATAATTCTATATTCACAGCCCTCTTTTTGACTTATATTAGTTACACCAAAAGAGATAGTATCAAATCTGCCGCCACTAAGTCATTCAGTGTTTTATCGAATCTCAATAAGAAAATTTTATCACGAATGGTCCCTGAACATTGTAAGGAGAATTTAAAGGGTTCTACTATCTATCAAAATTTAGACAAAGTTGAAAGTATGTTATTCATTTGAAATGTATAAGTGGAGTAAACCGCAAACAGAATCATTCCTTTGTTTAACCCCTGTATTTTAAGCCTTAGTCCAACCATCATCAGTATGTTTAGCGTGTTTCTTTTTCTCCAACCTATACAGAGCCCCAGTGACTGTCTTAGACCTCAAACCAGTCTTTTCTTTTATTTCATTCGGCATCTGTGGGTTATTGGTCAAAGCAGCATAAACTATATCGTGGAATTTTACTTCCCTACCAAACCTCATGTTCTCTCTATGACTCATGGCAGCAGCAGTACAGGCATTTATCCTGAAATTATCATCAACCAACATCCTCTCGTACGGTTCTCGATAGTCATCCAATGTATTAGGATTTTCTATCAATTCAACAGTAGGAATCCCTATCCCATCCTTATCCTTCCAGTATCTTCTCCCCTTTTCAGTTAACCATACTCCACGCTTTGTCAACTCAATGTAAGAAGCGTCAATAGTTACACCCCCGATTTTAAACTCAGTTTTTATCTCTGTCTCAGGTGGCTCATCCTTACCTTCAACCCCAATCAAACCTTCTCTACGAAGGTCTTCGATACCGTGCTCAACAACAGTTTGAGTCAACAGTCTCCTTTTACCTGAACGCAATCTCGTTAAATCTGATTTTCTCAGAATAGGCTTTTCCATTTGTTTATGCGCCCAATACAAGATGAGAAAATTATGTAACGGTCTTACCGCACCACTCATCGAATAACCGAGAGCAAAGACATGTGAAACATCGTGTTTATAACAGGCGTTTATGACTCTGGCAGCGAAAGCAACTCCATACTTGTCGCCATCAGGCTTTCTCTTCCAGACAATTCCCGATCTGTAGTACTCTCCATGCTTGGGTTTGTACTTGACGACCATCTGATGTGGAAAGAGTGAATGCTCAAGATACGCTTCTATAGTTTTTGGCCATGGTAGATTTACAGCTTGTTCATTGACCCAATAACCCATCTCTTCTTTTATATTGATGGACGCAGCATAGTCACTCTCATGATCAGGAGTGGCAAGGAGACTTATTGATTTGAATTCAGGAGATATCGAAACCAATCTTCTTAATTTTTCTAGAGAACCGACTTCTTCAAAACTCATGATTATCGAATGTGAGTTAAAACTTAAAAAAATGATTAAAGACTAGGAAATTCAGAACAAAAATCTATCCTGATTCATTTCTTGAATTTCCACTTAACACCGTCAGGAGTATCCTCAAGAAGTATTCCTCTTTTCTTCAACTCAGTCCTGATAGCATCAGCCTTCTTCCAATCTTTCTTCTTCCTAGCCTTTTCCCTTTCCTTGATGAGTTTTTCAATGTCTCTTGGTAATTCCTTCTCCTCATGTTTGAATTCCAATCCGAACACAGTGGAAAATTCTCTGAATAGAGTTAGAGCTTGTTTCAATGCTTCCTTATTCCTACCTTTTTCCAGGTATGTGTTAATCTCTCTCGACAAACCATGAAATACACTCAAAGCCAGAGGAGTATTGAAATCATCATCCATAGCATCCTCAAAGTTTTTTTTGTACTCCTTTAGAGTTTTTACAAATTCTTTTTCAGTCCCAGTTGACTTATCATCTTTTCCTATAGCATCCTGGAGATTACTTAAAGTGTTGGAAAGCCTTTCAAAGCTTTTCTCTAAATGCATCAAGCTCTCTTCACTGTAATCGACCGGGTTTCTATAATGACTAGAAGCGAAGAAAAGTCTTATCGTTCCAGTGCCGTACTCCTTCAAAGCTTCTCGGAGTGTGATAAAGTTTCCTAAAGATTTGGCCATTTTTCTACCTTTAACAGTGAGGAAACCTGTGTGTAACCAATACTTGACAAAAGGTTTTTTTTCTGATTTGGCTTCCATTTGGGCAATTTCAGCTTCATGATGTGGAAACATTAAATCACGAGCCCCTCCATGAATATCATACTGTGTTCCAAAATGCGCTTCAGTGATAGCAGTATCTTCTATATGCCATCCTGGCCTTCCTTTAAACCAAGGAGAATCCCACATTGGCTCGTTTGATTTAGACTTCTTCCATAAGCAAAAGTCTCCTTTGTTCCTTTTATCCACACTATCATCAATCCTAGTAACAGCATCTTCTGCCTCCACGACCGTTCTTCTCGATAACTTACCATAATCTTTGAATTTACTCAGGTCATAGTAGATTCCGTCTTGTATCTCATACGCATAACCCTTTTCTAACAATGCTTTAACCTGTTTTATTATCGCTTGTATGTAATCTGTTGCACGAGCATATTTGTCGACAGAAGTTATACCTAAAGCTTTCATATCTTCATAGTATGCCTCTTCATATCTCCTGGCCAGACTTTCAGGAGTTTCATTATTTTCTTTTGCTCTTTTGATTATTTTGTCATCCAGGTCAGTGATGTTCTGAAGATAGAAAACTTTGTAGCCTTTGTATCTCAGATATCTTACGATAAAGTCGAATTGAATGTAGGTTTTTGCATGCCCCAGATGTGAATAATCATAAACCGTGGGTCCACAGACAAACATGTTTACTTTTTTCCCGTGCATGGGAACGAATTTCTCTTTTTTTCTCGTGAGTGTGTTGAAAACTTGTAGTGCCATTTTCACCGAAAGCTCGGAAAGGGAGTTGAACCCTTTTAAACCGGTATCAACACATCACTCATCAGCATACCAGTTCTGCAGCCGGTCGCATAGCCGTTCTGCCATCCGAGCCTAATAAATTGGAACGTTTTTTAAGATAATAAATATTATCTAATCTAGAAAAAGCAGTAGATCTAAAGGACTCATTCATAGAGGCAAACTAGTCCACCGATCATCCCGATCCACCTTCAACAATCTCTTTTACTCAGAGAAGATATTTAAGTCTATCGAAAACGGCAATAATTATTATGACAAAATGTTATCTTTGTGGTAAACCGATTAAAATTCCAAAACACTCTATTCCTAACAAAAAATACATTTGCAGGAAATGTTATTTCAAAGACATGTTAAAAAAGAAATTAAAGTTCTGGAAGTTATAAGAAACGTATGAAAGCATTAGCATTATTATCTGGAGGCCTGGACAGTATATTGGCGGTAAAGTTGGTTTTAGATCAAGGTATAGATGTCGTTGCTATAAATTTTATAACTCCTTTCCAGATTTCTGAAAAAAAATGGGTTGATGGAATAAAGAAAAAATTCAAGATCCCTCTGAAAACTGTAAAACTGGGAGAGGATTATCTGAAAATTATAAGTAAACCAAAGTTCCGTTACGGAAAACACATGAATCCTTGCATTGACTGTAGAATTTTCATGTTAAAAAAAGCAAAGGCTTATGCCAAAAAGATTAATGCTTCGTTCATAGTCACTGGAGAAGTTTTAGGCGAAAGGCCGATGACCCAGACTAGAGAGGCCTTGAAGATTATTGAAAAAGAAGCCGGGTTACGAGGAAAAATCCTGAGACCATTATCTGCCAAATTATTGCCAGAAACAGATGCTGAAAAGAAAGGTTGGGTTAATAGAGAAAAATTATTGGATATTAAAGGTAGGTCTAGAAAAAGACAGATCGAATTAGCTAAGAAGTATGGAATAAAAGAATATCCTTCGCCTAGTGGTGGATGTTTGTTGACTTACAAAGAATTCTCTGATAAAGTAAGGGACCTCCTTGAACATAAAAAGAAAATAAGGATGAAAGATATCCCTCTTCTGAAGATTGGCAGGCACTTCAGGTTTGATAAGAACAAGATAATTGTAGGTCGAAATGAAGATGAGAACAAACAGTTGTTAAAACTCAAAGATACTTCTGACTATTTTTTTGAAGTTCCTGGTTATGGTAGCCCAATCACATTATTACAAGGACCGAAAACAAAAGAAGCAATAAAAGAAGCAGCTGCATTAACTGCTCGTTATTCTGATTCGAAAAAAAGTAAAACCAAAGTCAGATACGGTAAAGAAAGATTAAACAAATCAATACGTATTTAAACTTTACATTTTAACAGTTATAGAGTGATGTAATGGCTGAGAAAAGCGCGAAAAAGGAGGGTATAAAGCTAAAAGTTCCCAGAGTAAGTCCTTGGGTAATATCTACATTGATTTTACTGATAATACTAGCAATATTCTTGGCTTATCCAGGTATAACAGGTAGGGTTGTATCAGATGGAGCTGTATCTGCATTATCAGCAGAGGAAGCTGCCAATAAAGCGGTAGATTGGATATCGAGTTATTATAAATCAGTAGGAGCGGGTGTAGGAGTAAGTTTAGTTAATGCAAGTGAGACAGAAAATGGTGTTTATCAATTCACAATAAAAGTATCTTCAGCGCAAGGAGAAACCGAACAAACACATTATGTTACAAGGGATGGAAAATTACTGTTTGCTTCGGCAATCGAAACAGATGAAATAATTCCAGAATCAGCTGAACAAACAACTCCAGAAACGCCTGAAGTCCCAAAGAGTGATAGACCAGAAGTTCATGCATTTGTGATGTCTTACTGTCCATATGGTTTACAGTTCATGAAAGCATACGTACCAGTAATAGAATTGCTTGGAGACAAAGTAGATCTTGAACTAAACTTTGTCCACTATCTCATGCATGGAGAAAAGGAAATGACAGAGAATACAAGGTTATACTGTATACAAAAAGAAGAGAATGATAAGTTTACTGACTATCTTCGATGTTTTGTCGAGGAAGACGATCCAGAAAAATGTATGTCAGATACAGGCATAGACAAGACTAAAATTGATACATGCATGCAGGACACAGATGAAGAATTTGAGATAACCAAGACTTTTGAGGAAAGTGAAGATAGGTATCCACGTTATAATGTCGACGCAGAGCTTGCAGAGCAATATGGTGTAAGTGGATCACCAACTTTCGTCATAAATGGACAAACAATAAGTGTAACCAGATCAGCTGATGCAATAAAAGAGGCTGTATGTTCAGCATTTAACACTCCACCAGAGGAATGTGAAACAGAATTGAGTACGACAGCAGAGCAACCAGGTATTGGTCCAATTGCTGCAGGTGGCACTGCTTCATCAAGCGGTCAATGCTAAGCCCCCTTTTTTATTTTAGTTGATGGGAATGGAAATCAGGATAGGCGGAAAAACGTTTTTGATAATCATAGTATTGATAGCCATAGGTATAGTTGCTTGGTCTGTGAGTGGTTATTTTGTAGAAGATGAAAGTGATTTGAGTGATTTAGATAAATTCGCTCTGTGCCTTAAAGAAAGGGGGGCGATTCTCTATGTGTCAGCATATTGTGGGCATTGTAAAAACCAAAAAGATATGTTCGGTGATTCTTTAGAGTATCTCAACCTAGTGGAATGTACAGAAAATCAACAGTTATGCCAAGAAAAGGGAATAAGAGGGGTTCCGACTTGGATCATAGACGGAGTTCTTTATTCTGGCGTGCAACAGTTTGAAAGATTGAGTGAATTGACTGGTTGTTCTTTGAGTTAAACTTAAAGATAATTTATTAAAAGATAAATAATTCTTAGGGACCATGTTCACGCCTAAGTATAAACTCTACATAGATGGTAAATGGGTTAATTCTAATTCTGGAAAAACTTTTCCTAGTTTGAACCCTGCTAAACCTAAACAAATCTTGGGGAAATTCCAAAAAGGAAATGAGGTTGACGTGGAAAAAGCTGTTGAAGCCGCAGAAAAGGCTTTTGATTCTTGGAGTAATACACCGGCTCCGAAGAGAGGATTGATAATACTCAAGGCAGCAGAACTACTCAAAAAAAACAAAGAAAAATTAGCAAAATTAATGACGAGAGAGATGGGTAAAGTTATCGCCGAGGCCAGAGGGGATGTTCAAGAAGCTATAGATATGGCTGAGTACATGGCTGGGGAAGGAAGAAGACTTTTCGGTCACACAACCCCTTCTGAGTTAAAAGATAAATTCTGCATGACGATGAGGATGCCTGTCGGTGTCTATGGGTTAATAACTCCTTGGAATTTTCCGTTGGCTATTCCTGCATGGAAGATTTTTCCTGCGTTGATCTGTGGAAATACTGTTGTATTCAAACCTTCATCTGATACTCCTTTGTGTGCGACTAAAATGGTAGAGATACTGGAGAAAGCTGGGTTACCAAAAGGGGTTGTGAATCTTGTTACAGGGCCGGGTGGAAGTGTTGGCATGTCTATAGTAAGACATGGGAAGATTAGAGGAATTTCTTTCACCGGCAGTAAAACTACTGGAGAGATGATAGTAAAAGAGGCTGGGTTGAAAAAAGTTGGGTTGGAACTAGGAGGGAAGAATGCGATAATAGTCATGGATGATGCCAACTTAAACCTTGCTTTGGATGGGGTGATATGGGGTGGTTATGGGACAACAGGACAAAGATGTACTGCTGCTTCCAGAGTTATAGTTCATGAAAAAATTAAAGAAAAGTTTGAAATTAAGTTAGTCCATCGGATTAAGAGATTAAGGCTTGGAAATGGATTAAACCCGAAAACAGATGTTGGACCATTAGTTAACAAGGCGGCACAAGAAAAGAGTATGAATTACATTGGGATTGGGTTAAGAGAAGGGGCTAGGATTTTGATCGGTGGTAAGATCCCTAAGATGAAAGGATTCTTCTTCGAACCGACTCTATTCACTAACTGTACTATTGACATGAGGGTAGCACAAGAGGAGATATTCGGACCTATAGTTTCTGTGATTCCTGTGAAAGATTTTGATGAGGCTATTGATGTAATGAACTCTGTGGAATACGGATTGAGTTCGGCGATTTATACTGAAGATATCAGAAAGGCTTTCCTTGCTATCCAACACATAGAAGCTGGGCTGACTTATGTTAATTCTAGTACTATTGGTTCAGAAGTGCATCTTCCTTTTGGGGGAGTTAAGCATACTGGTAATGGGACGAGAGAGGGGGGGATTGAAGGTATTAACGAGTTTTCTGAAACTAAGACTGTTTATGTTGATTATTCTGGTAAGTTGCAGAAGGCGCAGATTGATATTGAATGATTATGTTTCAAGTATGGCTGTGCAGATACCTTCAACACACTCACAATACGCTTTGGAATATGGAGCACCACCCATACTCAAGGGACAGTCCAATTCTCTGTATAATTCGAATACATAATCATAGTCTATTAGACCTGAATCGTTTTTACTAAAACATTTAACAGCATTAGTTAGAGAGCCGACGTATTCTCTTGATTCACATTTATCGTTACTATCACAGAACTTTGAGATGGTTCCTTCTATAGTTTCAGATTCTCTTAAAATTGCAGTACATTCATCCTCATTCTCTTTTATTGGATTAAACCACTTTGCACTCCTGGTTCCTTCACCAACATGTAACCAATGCTCGGGCGTACCTGGTTTTTTTTGATTAATTTTTCCATAATACCAACCCTGTTCCAAGTCATAGTCAGTAAAACTAGGTACCGTCGAAATTGTGGTAGTTGTTGTAGTAATTTCATATTCGGTTGCTGATTTTTGTATAAAATAGACAGTAACCAAAATTGCCAGAATTAAAAAAATTGTCAAAGAAAAATGTATTTTATTTTGTTTCATACTAGAAACCAATATGTATTTTTACTAATAAAATATTGAAACACCAAAATTATTAAACAAACTCGTAACTTACACTTAAAGATGCGCTGACCTCTATCTGACCAGGCGATATTTCTGTCGGTGCCTCTGCTACAGCAGCAACCGCTTCATATCCTCTTTCCACATAAGGCCTATAAGTAACATAACTCTCACTAGCACGATAAAGTCCTTTTATATTGACCCCTAAAGAATCAGCTATAGCTTCAGCTTTCTCTTTTGCATTTAATCCAGCTTTTCTTAAAGCCTCTAATCTCATTTCTTCAATTTTCTCATCAGTTAGGCTAAAGACTACATTGTTAACGAGATTAGCCCCACTCTGAACAGCCTTATCGATTATATCCCCAGCCTTGTTGATGTCAGTCGATTCTATCTTGATTATGTGGGTAGTCTTATAACCTGTTATGACATATTGATTCGTATCTTTATCCCAACGTTTTTCCACGGTTAACGTGTACTGAGTAGTTTCAATATCTTTAGTAGATATTCCTATCAGTTGTAAGGAATTTTTGACTGCCTGCATTGTGTTGGCATTATCTTGTTGGGATTTTTTTGCGGTCGATGCTCTTGTTTCGGCACCCAAGTAAACTTCAACTTTTTCTGGATCTGCACCTATTTTGGCTTCTCCATTAACGTCTATCAAGTATTTCGGTTCTTCCCCTTCTTCAGCAGATAATATTCTGAAGTCACCATATTCTGGGTATCTTTCGATCGTTTCAATCTCAGGTTTATTTATCAGAACCCCTAAACTCAATAAAGCTACGATGAGTATCCCAACAAGTAAGATCTTTGTTAAATCCATATAATGGAAAATGAGATTCAGATTTAAATAAGTATAGTTTTTTTAGGGTCTAGACCAAAATGATTAATAGAGGGGCAGAGAAAATATAATTGTGATCGTATGAAAACAGTCGATAAAAAATTGATTAAAAAGATGTTCAAGCCTAGAGAAAAATGGAGTCATAAGGGTGATTTTGGGAGTTTGTTGGTAATAGGAGGTAGTAAAAGATACTCTGGTTCACCCACATTCAATGCTTTAGCTGCTTACAGGACTGGAGTGGATTTAGTGACGATAGCTGCTCCGAGAAGGGCTGCAGATATAATAGCATCTTTTTCCCCAGATTTGATTACTTACCCATTAGACGGTGACTATTTGAATGAAAGGCATCTAGACGATATCTTTGTTTTGGCTGAAGATTCGAATGCAGTGGCTATAGGTGGAGGATTAGAAAGAAATGAAGAGACATTAACCACAGTTAAAAGAATATTGAAGGGGTTGACTTCGCCTTGTGTCATAGATGCTGACGCTATCCATGCAGTAGCTAAAGACAAAAAAGTGTTGAGGAAAAATTTCATACTAACTCCACACTCGCACGAATTCTATGTTTTAACTGGAAAGAAACCAGGGACAGATATTAAGAAAAGAACTCAATTGGTTAAAAAAGAGGCTTCCAAGTTGGGTTGTATCATTCTCTTGAAAGGATACATTGACATAATTTCAGACGGAAAGCAAGTAACGATAAACAAGACCGGTAATCCTTTCTTAACTGTTGGGGGCACAGGTGACACTTTGACTGGGATATGCGGGGCTTTATTGGCCAGAGGTATTGATCCATTTGAGGCTGCTTGTGCTGCATGTTACATTAATGGCAAAGCTGGGGATAGAGCAACCAAAAAATTCGGAGAAGGACTGATGGCATCAGATTTAATAATTGAAATTCCCAATGTAATAAAACGAAAATAAAAATTCTTAATATAATAGATAATATACGTGGTTTTTATGTACGATGCGATAATCGTTGGGGCAGGACCAGCCGGCTTGACAGCTGCTATATACACTTCTAGAAGAAACCTGAAAACTTTGGTCGTGAGCAAGGGTTTGAGTGATCAAGTATCAGAAACGCCTCATATAGAAAATTATCCTGGGTTTGAAAAAATTGAAGGTTATAAATTAATCCAGAAGTTCGAAGAACAGGTTAGAGATTTCGGTGTAAAGATAATATTCGAAGAAGTTGTTAAGATAACACCGAAGAAAAAGAGTTTTGTCGTGAAAACAACTCAGAAAAGTTATGAAGGAAAAACAGTGATATTAGCATTCGGTAAGATTCCCAGAATTTTGAACATCCCTGGTGAAAGAGAGTTTACCGGGAAAGGTGTCTCTTACTGTACAACTTGTGATGCTCCACTCTTCAGGAACAAGGTAGTTGCTGTAATCGGTGGTGGTAATGCTGCCTTAGATGCCACTTTATTGTTAACCAAGATTGCTAAAAAAGTTTATCTTATCCACAGAAGGGATGAATTCAGAGGGTTCGAAGCTGAAGTTGCTAAAGTAAAGAAAAGAAAGAATGTTGAACTAGTTCTCAGTCATATAGCAGTAAAATTCAAAGGAGATAAAGTTTTAAGATCGATTATCGTTGAAAGCAAAAAAACTGGTGAAAGAAAGGAATTGAAAGTCAATGGTGTATTCATAGAGATTGGCTCTGTAGTTAAAACTGATTTTGTAAAGGGGTTGGTAAAATTAGACAAAAACAATTATATTGTAATCAACAAAGATTGTGAAACCTCCCGTCCAGGCGTGTTCGCTGCTGGGGATGTTACGAACATCCCATTCAAACAAATCATCGTAGCAGCCGGTGAAGGAGCTAAAGCCGGTTTAAACGCCTACAACTATTTACACGGAATAAAAGCCGAGATAATTATAGATTGGAGGAAGTTCAAGGAGATTGGAGGTTGATTGTATGGAATATTGTGATTTTACAGATGAGTGGGGACCTGAAAAAATTATTCAGACTTATGATCCAAAGACTGATATGAAAGGGATTCTTGTTATAGATAACACTGCCCTAGGTCCTGGCAAGGGAGGAATAAGATTTACACCAGATGTCGATGTGAAAGAAGTTTTTAGACTTGCTAGGGCAATGACATGGAAATGCGCTTTGACTGAATTACCATTTGGTGGGGCAAAATCAGGTATAATTGCCAATTCTAAGAAAATTACAAAAGGACAGAAAAAAGCGATTGTTGAGGCTTTCTCTAAATCGTTAAAACCTGTTTGTCCTTCGCAATATGTGGCTGCACCAGACATGTACACAGCAGAAGAAGAAATGAAATGGTTTGCCGAGGCCAATGGTTCGATGAAAGCATGCACAGGAAAACCAAAGGAATTGGGTGGAATACCACACGAATTGGGTTCGACTGGTTTTGGCGTTTATCATTCAACTCTTGTTGCGATTGAACATTTAGGTTTTGATGTAAAAAACATGAAAATAGCCATAGAAGGTTTTGGGAATGTTGGGTGGTTCGTCTTCAAATTCCTGTCTGAGAAGGGAGCCAAAATAGTTGCGGTTTCAGATTCTAAAGGATGTCTTTACAACAAAGATGGTATAGATTTTAATAAAGTCGCGAAAGTCAAGAAAAAAACTAGAACCGTCATCAAGTACAAACCTGGTAAAGTATTGAAGAACGAGAAAATATTCGAACTGCCTGTCGATGTTTTAATTCCAGCAGCCATTCCTGATGTGATAACGAAAAAGAACGTCAACGAAGTTAAAGCAAAGATAATTGTTGAGGGAGCCAACATCCCGATTCCGCATGATGTTGAAAAAGTATTACATAAGAAGGGGGTCTTAGTCGTTCCTGATTTCGTTGCTAATGCTGGTGGTGTGATTTCTTCATATGTTGAGTATACTGGTGGGACGCCAGAAAAGATGTTTAAGCTAGTAGAAGAAAAAATTAGGAAAAATACTAAATTGGTACTTGAAAAATCTAAGAAAGAAAAGTTAAATCCAAGAGACGCTGCAATGAAAATCGCACAAGAAAGAGTAAAGAAAGCCATGAAATGATTGTTATGGAAGTAGCTGTTGTCGGTTTGGCCAGAAGGTTGATTGAAAATAAATTAACAGAATATGGTTTTGAGTTAGGTAAGAAAAATCCTGATGTTGTTATATCCGTTGGTGGAGATGGAACAGCCCTGTATGCTGAGAGAATCTATCCTGGAATTCCAAGGATTATGATAAGACACAGTAAAATCTGTGAAAAGTGTAAAGTTGGAGAACATGATTTTTCGAAAGTTTTGGACGCCTTGAAAAAAAAGAAATACAAAATAAAGGAAGAAATAAAAGTTGAAGGTATTATCAATAAC
>Ga0209427_10000379_pt1 | contig 46924 bp, 40 predicted proteins | sample DeeMarSWOR136_30_FD_187465 | JGI IMG/M metagenome (GOLD analysis project Ga0209427, IMG submission 187465) | Marine sediment microbial communities from White Oak River estuary, North Carolina - WOR-1-36_30 (SPAdes) (version 2) | ecosystem: Environmental > Aquatic > Marine > Intertidal zone >...
CTCATCCTTCGTCGTTGCGACGTACATTCAAGTACGCCTCACTCCTCAGGATTTCGGGCGCCCCCGGCGAGCGGGATTTCGCAAAGCTCAACTTGCATCCGGGCATTTTTGATCAGCCTGCAAAAAATGACTTTTTCAACAGGTTCTGAAGATTCATCCCCCTCTTGGGTTGATTCATTTTCTGAGAAGACTACGAATCATTTCATATATTGTTAATGAATACTCTTTTCACAAGCCTGCATCTCCGCCTTTAAGCCCACTTTTGTCCATGCAAAGGGATTGCGATAAAAAGGCGTAGATCGAAAAATAGAATTATCATAACCAATTGAATTTGTTTAGCTTTTCCTTGTGAAAAAAAAGGCTTTGATTATTCTGTAATGGGATATTATATTATTGGTGCCCACCGAGGAGTTTAACAATGGACGAGATTAGTTACCAAAAATTTCTTACAACAAGAATTGGTGACCTGGAGCTGGATGTCGATGAAAGCATGGCCTCCTGTTTTAAAAGGTTGAGGATGGAGTTGAGGGATCATCGTATTCTGTTGTGGCCCGATTTCTATTTCGGGTATGAATGGGGGTGCGTCAATAAGAAGATTTCAATCAGCATCCCATTCTATTTAGCGACCCCTGAACTGAGAGACCTAGAGGGAGAAGTTCCCTCAAACGAAAAGATCCTTAAGATTCTTCGCCACGAGACGGGTCATGCCATTAATTACGGATACAAGCTTTGGCAGGAGAAGAGGTGGGAAGGAACCTTTGGAGATTTCAGGAAAAGATATCCAGTCCAGTATCTCGGCCGAGTGAATCCCTGGTCAAAAAGCTATGTCAGACACCTCCATTATTTGGGTGACCGTCACTATGCACAGAAACACCCCGATGAGGATTGGGCAGAAACATTTGCCATCTGGCTCGATCCCCGTTCTCGCTGGAAAGTCAAATATCGAAACTGGCCTGCCGCTCTAGAGAAATTGTCCTGTGTGGAAACCTTGATGAGGAAGATCAAGGGAGAAAAACCGCTCAATAAGAGGAAGCAACATGATGGGGAATATTCAATGATTGAGGAAACGGTCTCGGAATGGTGGGGATTAGATGGGGAGATACTCAACGGTGAGCTTCAGGAATACCTGAATGATATGAACGAAATCTTCATCAAACCCACCAATGGGCGGCGCAATCTCCTTCCAGCATGGAAATTGATTCGAAAATATGCAAGGCCCTTAACTGAACGGGTCAGCCTCTGGATTTCGGGATCGAATGGACATACTGTTCGGAAGAGTCTTCGTCAGTGGGAAGCGATCTGTAGAAATGAATTATTAGGGTATCGTCCTGAAGACGAGGAGCGGAAGCTGATTGAGTTGACGACCCTGCTTACCTACCATGTGGTGGATGATATCCATGATCTTCACAATTGATTCTTATCATTGACATAGGCTTCTGGAACGGATTAAAAAGAAAGGGTGACCTTCTTCAAGCCGAATCACCGGATCGTTGTGATCTTTTTCCATTCTTCTCTTTTTTCCTCTCTCTTCCCTCCACGGGACAGACTATTATGGTTTTTGTTTAAAGGATAACCGTCTTTTTGATAGCCTTCAGAATTTCGGAAGGTTCATCGATAACCTGAAGAATTTCAAAATCAGGAAGAGAGATCTTCCCTTCTTTTAGCACTGTCTCTTTGATCCAGTCGAGAAGGCCCTTCCAGTATTGAGATCCAACCAGAATGACCGGGAAGGGTCTAATTCTTTGGGTCTGGATAAGGGTCAACGCTTCGAAGAGTTCATCCATCGTCCCAAAACCGCCTGGAAGGATGATATAAGCAACCGCATACTTGACGAACATCACTTTCCGGACGAAGAAGTAACGAAAATTCAACTTGATGTTGGCATAAGGATTGGGTTCCTGTTCCAGAGGGATCTGGATATTGAGACCGATCGACTTTCCCCCTGATAACGCAGCTCCTTTGTTGGCTGCCTCCATAACCCCAGGGCCTCCTCCCGTGATGACACCGAAGCCGTTCTCTGCGAGGAGCTGTCCAATCATTTCGGCCTTCTGGTAGACCTCGTCTTCTGGTTGCGCGCGGGAGGAGCCAAAGATGGTGACCGAGGGATGGCAGTCTGCAAGAGCCTCAAATCCTTCCACAAATTCTGCCAAGATGTGAAACATCCTCCAGGAATCCCTGACGGTGATCTCATTGATGATGTATTTTTTTTCCGGCATGGTCCCTCCTGACCCCAACCTCCCCGTTTGTGCGAGCTTACGATCACGCCTTCTCTCATTTTAGGGAGAGGGATGAAAAGATAGCGTTCCGTCCGTTTATGATTGATAATTAACTAAATTTATATTAGGAAGGAGGGAGTTTCAAGTCTATTTTGAAATATCTTCAATGAGGTCGATCTTACCTGCAGCGGGGCCATTTTAGGATCTCATTCATGAAAGCAAAATTCTTAGGTGGAGTTCGAGGGGTAACGGGGTCAGCGACCTTGCTTGAAAAAGATTCTCTTCTATGGCTGGTCGACTGCGGGATGTTTCAAGGAGGCAAGACCGTCGAGGAGAGGAACCGAGATATTTCCCCCTACCATCCTCAAGACCTCTCCTTTATCTTACTCACCCACGCTCATATTGACCACAGCGGTTTGATTCCCAGATTGGTCAAAGAGAGGTTTCGAGGAAAGGTGATCTGTACGAAGGCCACCTTCGATCTCTGTGAGGTGATGCTAAGGGATAGCGGTCATATTCAGGAACTGGAAGCGGAATGGCAGAATCGCAAAAATAGAAGGTCCGGTAAGGAGGGCGCCGCTCCTCTCTATACCGTGGAGGATGCAGAGCGAAGCCTTCGATATTTTCAGGCCGTTCCTTATGATGAAATCATTTCCGTGGCGGATGGGATAAGAGTTCGATTTCAGGATGCTGGCCACATCCTAGGATCTGCCATTATCGAAATCTGGGTGGAGGAGGGGGACCAGGAGAGGAAGCTGGTCTTTTCCGGAGACCTCGGCAGTTCAGGTCGGCCTATCGTCAGGGACCCTGCTCCGGTTGAGGAGGCGGATCTCCTCTGGCTGGAATCGACCTATGGAGATCGACTTCATAAACCGAGGGAAGAGACTGTACAGGAACTATTAAAAATTATTTTGGAAGCCATTCTCCATCAGGCCAAGGTCGTCATTCCTGCCTTTGCCGTGGAAAGGACCCAAGACATCATCTACACCCTCGGCCAATTGATGCGGAAGGGGCTCATCCCTTCCATTCCCGTCTATATTGACAGCCCCTTGGCCATCTCGGCGACGGAGATCTTCAAAAAGAATCCGGATTGTTTTGACAAAGAGACAAAAACGCTCCTGTTGGGGGGAGAAAGTCCATTGGAGCTGCCCGAGATGAAGTATACCCAGACCACGGATGAATCGAAGGCCATCAATGAAGATTCGAGGCCTGGAATCATCATCTCGGCCAGCGGGATGTGCGACTCTGGAAGAATCCAGCATCACCTGAAACACCACCTCTGGCGGAACGAATCCCACATCGTCTTCATTGGATATCAGGCGGAGGGAACGGTTGGGAGGAGGATCGTCGACGGGGCGAAGACCGTCAGGCTTTTTGGAGAGGAGATCGCTGTGAAGGCCCATATCCACACCCTGGGTGGATTTTCCGCCCATGCGGACCAGAAGGAGTTGCTCGGATGGCTCTCCCACTTCAGAAATCCTCAGCTCCAGATTTTCGTTAACCATGGGGAAGAAAAGATTTCAATGGCACTGAGCCGGATCATTGAAGAGCAACTCCATTTCAAAACGATTCTCCCCCAATGGGGGGAGAAGAGGGTCCTCTTCACCCCGGAGAGAATAGGGGCGCCTGAAGAAACGATGGAGGAGGAGCCACCGGAAAAGAGATTGTCCTTTCTTTTGAGAGACCTCGATAGAGGCTACAAAAAGCTCCGGCGCAAATTAAAAAGAGGAAATTTGGTACGAAGAGCGCTTCGAGACCCCCAATGGTTGAGAGCGTTGGAGGAAATCAATAAGAAATTGGAGGAGATCGAGTCAGACCTTTAACATACTTAGGGCGAGCCTGCCAACATACTGTGCTGAATGAAGCGTCCCGGTAAAGGCAGGTGCGGCGGACAAGCCTGGAGCCTAGCGCATAGCAACCAATTCTATAGCCCGGATACGATGCGTTAGGCATTCATTTATCGGAAAAGGACGTAGGTTGTGGCCGAGTTGACTAAGATGGGTTTCATCTTTTTTGTGATCTTCGCCCTCACCCTTCTGAAAGTGAATCTTTGGATCAGCCTCCTCGGAACCACGCTTCTGGTAGGACTTCTCTACCATCTGCCGGTCGTCCAAATCGGCACCGACCTTGTCTCTGCATGCAATGATAAAAAGACCCTGCTCTTGATGGGGGTGACATCCCTGATCGGGGTGGCTTTATTGATGACCTATGTCCGCTAGACGACATGAGAGGAGGAAGGAATGAAAAAGAGGGTACGGTTGGGTTGGGGATCTATCCTCATTCTTTTTTTGGTGCTCATGGGTCAGGATTGCCTGGCCGGGGTGGTAATGGAGCAGGTGGTGAGGGACAGGGAAGGGAACGCCTCTAAGGTTTTCATTTACTTCTCTGAAAACAAATTTCGATCAGACCACCCCAATGGGAGCCTGACAACCATGATCGACTTCAAGGAAGATCGGATGGTGATGGTTGATCATCTTTCGAAGCGTTATGTGGAGGTCAAATATACTCAGTGGCAGAAAGAGGTTGCCGAAAGGCTTAAACAGTCTGGACCTGGCCCCCAGCCGAAATCGAAGAAAATTCTGGTGAAAAAAACGGGCGAAAGAGCTGTGATCAATGGCTTCCAGACAGAAAAGGTTCAGATCATTGCCGATGGAGAATTGATTGAGGAGAACTGGGTGACGCGGGATGTGGCATTAAAAGATGTGGAGAAGGTCATGGATAGGGTAGCCCTTGGGTTTTCGAAGGAGTTTAAAGCCGAAATGAAAGAAGGCCGGGAGATTTACGAGAAAGTAAAGGCTTTTGGATTTCCCATCTTGGTTAAGGACTATACCCTCACCTATGGGTTGGAAGGCGTCGATGTGTTGGAAGTGAAAAGAATGGAAAAAAAAGAATTGGAGGATGAGGTCTTTCTGCCTCCCAAGGGTTACCAAAAGATGATCCCGGAACCCTCTGGAAAGTGACCTCTCAGAAGGTTCACCGGGCTGCCTGAGGCTAAGGCTCGAAATCAGGAAGAAGGCCTGTCGAAGGGTCAGGCAGTCTTACATCGATTTGATTGATGCGGGGATCAAAACCTGCGTTGATGTTCGTCTCCTCAATCACTCCAATGACGATCACCACTTTTACGGAAGTCAATGTCCCGGGGATGAGGTGTCCTCCCAGGGTAACAATATGGTCCTCCATGACTGTGGAAGCGGAGAAGTGGGCATGAACTTCTAACGCACCGTCCTCCTTGGTCGCTATCCATCCGGTCAGAGAGACGATCTCCATGGGCTGCTCCAATTCCAGATAGAGACGATGATGCTTATCGACCTTGAGATCCGGAGGCAGAATCTTGAGGTTGCGGAAGGTGGCTTTTTTTAAAGCACCGATTGCTGACAAGATGACGCCGGTTCGAATCCTCTCCTTTTGAGCCAATTCCTGGATTCCTTCCAAAAGGTCGATCTCTATTTTCAATTTTCCCATGACAATCCGATCCATCCTTCCTCTGCCAATCCCCTCCAATAAAGAAACCGATCCCATTTCCATCTCCTTTCAATTTCAACGCTAAACCCTCAGAAGCTCTGAAAAAATTGATCTCTTCTTTTCCTCGCCCTTTCAGGACGAGTCTCTTTCAAAAACTTTAGAATCGCGGAGCGTCATAAGGAGGGCAACCCTTCTCGGTAGTAAGTCTTTGGAGTTATTACCATTGAAGCCTCTTGAGTTAACGCGTGAAAGGTCCCGCCCTGCCTTCGCCGAAGCGGCTACGCGCAGGCAGGTCTAAAGTTTCTCCAAGAGACCCGCCCTTGCGGGCGAATGATCGTTTTCCCCAAAAGTTTAATTTTTTCACACCTTCTCGTTCATTAATTTTTATTAAAAACAGAGGGTTGTTGTCAATCTTTCAGATCTTTTTTGGAAAAGAGGATCCACGGGGAAGCAAAATTATTTGCGAAATGAATTATCTTACGAAAAATATTGAATCCCGCTCCGGCAAGGAATAAAATGGGGATCGGTGGGGTTTTCGCAACCCTCCCCCCCTAAAGGGATACATGGCGACTTCAATCTTAATCAAGGACGTAGATCTACAGTTCCCTCACATCACCCTTTTAAAGGCATCTGCAGGTTCTGGGAAGACCCATGCCCTTACGGAGAGGTTTGTTCAGTTCATCCTTTCCGAGAAGATCGCTCTTAACCATCTCAGGAATATTCTAGCCATCACCTTCTCAAATAACGCTGCGAAAGAGATGAAGGAACGGATCCTCTCATGGTTGAAAGAGGTTACCTTCAGGGATCCGGATAAGGTCCGTCAACTCTCTCAGATCTTGTCTCTCAATCAGGATCGGCTTGTCAGCCGTGCAGAAACCCTCATCGACGAAATCCTGCTGAACTATACGGATTTCCAGGTGAGGACGATCGATAGTTTTATGACTTCCATCTACAAAGCATCAGCCATTGATCTTGGATACAGCCCCGATTTTGATATTCTCATGGCTCAAGAGTCCGCCATGGCGTATGCATTCAATCGCTTTCTGAGAAAGGTGAGGGACGGAACGCCAGAGGCCCGTTTTCTGGAAGAACTCTTAGAACTCATCCTAGAGGCGAGGGGCGGAGAGGCTCCCTATCTGTGGGACCCATCTAAGGGCGTTCTCGAAGAGATCAAGGAGCTCTATAACAGACTCTCCTCTATTGTGAAAGAGGTGATCCCCCCAAGTAAGGAAGACGCATTCGAGTCCATCAAGGTTGAGCTATCTGGGACCGCTGAGGAACTGAATAGGCTTGTTGCGGACTCAGGCCTGGATAGAAACAAGCAGAGCACCTTTGAAAAGATTCTCGAAATCATAAGGAGGGGAAGCTACCGAGACCTCCTCGATAAAGGCCTTAAGAATGCGCCTGTCCTGAAACCGAAAGATGCCGAGAATCATCCCAGGTATCAACAGATCTTAAAGCTCTGGGTCGAACTGGGTGACCGGGTCAGGACATATGCTTCCCTCTATGCCCACCGCTTCTATCTTCCTTACTTGAGAGCCTTCGAAGCATTCAAAGGTATCCTCGAGAAGACGAAAAGAGAGGAAGGGATTATTTTCATCGATGATATCAACAAAAAACTTTCGGATTACCTCGGTCACGAGATCATCCCCGATGTTTACTTCAGGATTGGTGAGACGATTTACCACTACCTGATCGATGAGTTTCAAGACACCTCTCCGATCCAGTGGAGCAATCTTCGTCCCCTTATTGAGAACTCCCTTGCTCAGGGAGGCAGCTTCTTTGCCGTAGGAGATACGAAGCAGGCGATCTATGGGTTCAGGAATGCCGATTACAGGATCATGAGGGAGCTCGAATCGGTGAACCCCTTTCCCTCAGCCCGTCATGAAGTGAAGGAATTGAGCGTGAACTACCGCAGCCAAGAGCGAATCGTAAAATTCAATGAAGCGTTTTTCCAGAAGGTTGTGGGTGCCCATGAGGACTATCGAGAGGCAGCGGGCCGAAGCGGACTCACCGATTATGTGCAGGGTGTGAAAGAAGGATACGAAGGTCTGGGTTATGCAGAGGTGACGCTGTGTGAAAGGGGTGAGGAAGAGCCTGCCGAAAAAGTGACATTACTTCATCTCATTCAGGAGCTTAAAGATAGGGGGTATCGCTATTCGGATGTGGCCATCCTGACAAACAGAAACGAGGATGTCGTAGACTTCACGACTTGGCTCAACGAAATGGGTGTTCCCTTCATCTCTTACAGTAGTCTCGATATCAGGACGAGGAAGTTGACCGAGGAGATCCTCTTTCTCTTGAGCTTCCTCGATTCTCCACCGGATAACTTCTCCTTTGCAGGCTTTCTCCTGGGGGAGATATTCAGAGGCGCATTAGAGCAAAAGGGGAGGCCGGTGGAACTGGAGGGGTTGCACGACTTTCTATTCAGACATCGGATGAGACCTTCCCTTTACAAACTGTTTCAAGAAGAGTTTCCCGACCTCTGGGAGGACTATTTTGATAGGCTTTTCAGGTCAACGGGCTATCTCCCCCTCTACGATCTGGTCAGTGACATCTACCGGGTTTTTGAAGCCTTCAAAACCTTCAAAGAAGAGGAGGCGACGCTTGTAAAGATCCTGGAAGTCATTAAGAACTTCGAAAAAGAAGGGATGAATAACCCCGGGGATTTTCTCAGACTGGCTATCGATGAAACCTCCGGAGAAGCAGAATGGAACATCGACGTCCCTGAAGGAATGGACGCTGTCAAAGTTATGACGATACACAAGGCAAAGGGTCTGGGGTTTCCAGTCGTCATCCTTATTCTTTATGGGGAGCAAAGCCGCGGCTTCAAATATATACTGGATGAGAGAGAAGAGGGGGTATCCCTTCTCAAAATTACCCAGAATATCGCGGGCGCGAGCGACCTCCTTGGGAGAGTTTATGAACAGGAAAGGATGAAGGAGATGGTGAACAGGCTCAATACCCTGTATGTGGGCTTTTCGAGGCCTGGGTCCGAGCTCTACGTGATCGGAGTGTCGGGCAAGAAACGGCAGTTTCCAATCGATCTCCTTCAAGAAGCGGGTTACCCCCCCGCAGAAAAAAAGGCTCCTTCACCAAGTCCAAAAGAGGTTCACCAAGTTCGTCTCCAGCTCTACCATCCCCCTCACCCCGTCGAATTTTCTTCCTTTTCGTCTACTCAGGAGCTCAACCTAGAAGAGAGGCTGAGAGGAGATTTTATTCATAGAGTGCTCTATTTTGTCGAATATTTAGAGGGCGATCTCGAATCCAGATTGGAGGAAGTGATCGGCCAGGTGAAGAATGAATGGAATGTAGACTATCCGACGGATTTTATCAAAAGGGAGGTTCTGGAGTTCGTATTTGGCAAGGTGGTCAGGCCTTATTTTGTTTGGAAACCTGGCAGGGTGATAAAGAGAGAGCAGGAGTTTTCAGACCCGGAAGGAAATCTCCTGAGAATGGACAGGGTGATCATCGATGAAGATGAGATCATGGTGATGGACTACAAAACGGGCGGCGAAAAAACGGCGGGGGAGAAATACGTTTCCCAGCTTAAGAATTACATGCGCATTGTAAAGGATCTCTACCCCGGAAAAACCATCGCAGGAATGATCGCCTATATCGATCTGAAAGAGGTAGTGAGGATACAGTGAAAGCCTTTCTTATTCCTCCTACAAGTAATTTATTCGAAGTAATTGTTGGGCATCTATCGGGCATCGGGAGGGATTATTCCTCCAACCTCGTTGTCTTCCCGGGCAAGAGGCCCGCTCATTTCCTCAGGAAAGCGCTTGCGGAAAGAGACAAGTCTAGTGTCGTGCCCCCTCGAATCTTTTCAATGGATGAATTCATCGACACGATCTATGGAGAGGTTCTTGGACACAGGAGGAGAAATCTAGAACCGATTGATGCGGTGGCGATCCTCTATGATCTTCATAAGACGTCACCGGATCCTCTGGGGAGCAAGAGTTTTCTCGATCCTGACAGCTTCTTTCCAATCGGATTGAAGATCTACAGCGACCTTGAGGAACTTCATATTGAAGGGGTCCCCCCTCGCAGGGTAAGGGAGATCGATCCCATCGCCGGGGAGAAGATCCCCAATGCCACAGCGAGGAGACTCCAATCCCTCTCTTACTTCTACGAAGCATTTTATCAGAAGATAGACGAAGCCCATTATTCCACCCGCTCCTCGAGATATCGTGACGTTTCTTCAAATTTCGAAAGCGTCAAACTCGATCCGTTTAAAAAGGTCATCTTTGCGGGCTTTTTCGCCCTTACAGAGTCGGAAAAGCAGATTTTCAATGTCCTTAAACGTAAGGAGGAAACACTCTTTCTGTTTCAGGATGGGTTCGGGATGGACCTTTCCGAATGGAAGGTCAGGGCTGAGAAGGAAGAGACCCCAGGGAGACCGGTCATCCATTTCTATAAGAGTCCGGATACGCATGGCCAAGTCCTTGGCGTAGCAAGTCTTATGAGGGATGAGAGGGAAAGGGGTGAATCGCTCAATGAGAATACCGTCATCGTTCTCCCCACGGCTGAAACACTTTTTCCATTATTCCATCACACTCTGAGTCTTTTCAAACCGGACCAGTACAATATCTCTCTCGGCTACCCGCTTCAGAGAACCCCCCTCTTCGGTCTTTTCAATAATCTCATGGAACTTGTCATCTCCATGGATGAGGATCGCCTTTATGTTCCCTATTACCTCGAATTCATCCTCCATCCCTATATCAAGAATATCTATTTTGATGGCCGGGCGGATGTGACAAGGATCCTCTTCCATACGATCGAAGAAGCCCTCACAGAGAAGAGGTCGAAGAAGTTCATGTCTCTTTCGGAGATCGAGAAGGATGAGACGATCCTCAGTTTCTTCAAAGAAAGGATCCTGAGCGTGGATCCAGGTGCGTCGCTTCAAAGGATCATGGATCACCTGAAGACGATCCATGCAAACACGGTCAAGAGGATGCTCTCGTGCAAGAACGTGGGGAATTTTGCCACAAGGCTAAGGGAGGTGATCGAATACATTTACAAGAAGAGCACCGCTCGCCTTCACCCCTTTTTCTATCCCTATTCGGAATCCTTTGCCACACAGCTCGACCTCATTTCAAGATCCCTGATGAAGGAAGTTAAGTTTGAAGGGATTGGAAGCTACTTCAACCTGATCAAAAAGGTGATGATGACGGCCTATACCCCTTTTGCCGGCACACCCCTTAAAGGTGTCCAGGTCCTTGGCTTTCTCGAGACGCGAAATATTAGATTCGATAAGGTCTTCTTCCTCGATGTCAATGAAGGGATCGTTCCTGAAATGACAAAGGAGGATTCCCTTTTGCCCTTCAAGGTGAGACGCATCCTGGGACTTCCGACCTATTTAGATAGGGAGAGGCTCATGGGCTACTACTTTGACACCCTAATCAAGGGAGCCCGGGAGGTCCATCTTTTCTATGCCGAAAATGCTGAAAAGGATCGAAGCCGATTTGTTGAGAGGCTCGTATGGGAGAGGCAGAAGGAGGAAAAGAAAAGTGATGACAAAAGCTACGTACAGGCCATCCAGTATTCGGTAGCCCTCCAGGGCAAAAGGCCGCGCCCTATCACGAAATCTGATGAAATGGTTCGATTCTTGGAGAATTATTTTTACAGTGCCTCTTCACTCGATACCTATCTCGGTTGCCCGCTTGAGTTCTATTACGGATACGTTCTTCGTCTAAGGGAGAGAGAGATCGTTTCGGGAGAACTGGAACGGGAAGACATTGGCCTCTTTGTCCACCAGGTCCTTTTCGACTATTTCAAGGAGAAGATGGGGCGGCGTCTTTCCGAAGGGGATATGAACCTCAAGGAGCTTGAGAAGATCATAAGGGGTCGTTTCGAAGAAAGGTATGGTAAGGACCCTGCCGGGGAAATCTACCTGTTGAGAAGACAGATCGAGAACCATTTGAAAGATTTCGTCAGGAATTATCAAATCCCAAAGATAAAAGAAACTCCCACGGAGATAATGAACCTTGAGCATCGACTAGAGGTTGAAAAAGGGTCCTTCAAATTTGTCGCTCGATTGGACAGGGTTGAGAAGAGGGGTGGAAGAACGACAATCATTGACTATAAGACTTCTGCTAATAAGAATTACCTGAGCATTAATTATCATAAACTCGACCGTGGAAACAGGGAGAGCTGGGGTGAAGCGATCGGGACCCTTCAGCTCCCCTTCTATCTGACAGCTTATTCCCAAGCCACCGGAGAAGAGCCTGAAGAGGTGGACTGCTTTTTCCTGCTCCTTGGAAGGAATAGGATCGATCCCACCATCGAGTTGCCTCTTTTTAGAGACAAGACCGAATTCGACCAGAAATTTGGTGACCTCAATCATATCATCTTCAGCCTTTTAAAGGAGATTGTCGACCCTAGACAGCCTTTCGTGCCGACGCGCACTCCCAAAAATAGGTGTGATCGATGCATTTACAAACATATTTGCACGAATTAAGGGGATGTTAGACCCCATGATGAAGCCTCACTCCAGGATTAGAGAAAAATTATTCTATGGTTGGTGGGTGGTGTTAGCCTTTTTCATGATTACCATCATTGCTTTTGGCGCACGCTTTTCTTTTGGTGTATTCTTTAAACCCTTAGCGAGCGAGTTTGGATTGACTCGAGCGGAAACCTCCGGAGTATATTCTGCTTATATGCTGCTTTGCTGCGTATTTGCCATTGTCAGTGGGTGGGGTGCCGATAAGTTCAGTCCCAGGGTACCTTTCAGCCTCATGGGCCTGTTTCTTGGTCTCAGCCTCATCCTAGCTAGCCAAGCGCAGTCGCTGCGACAGCTCTTCGTAGCTTATAGCTTTTTCCTCGCCGTCGGGACCGGCGGGGTCTATGGGGTCAGCGTGTCAACCATTATAAGATGGTTTGATAGGAAAAGGGGACTCGCCATTGGCCTCACCACCTCAGGTGTAGGATTAGGGACAGTCATGATGGCTCCATTTGCTACCTACCTTATTGCTAACGTTGGTTGGCGCTCGTCTCTTATTATAATAGGGATTATTGCTTGGCTATTTATTATTCCCATGGCGATGTTTTTAAAAAAAGATCCCCGTGAGATGGGACTCCTGCCCTATGGTGTGGAATCAAGTGGAGGCAAAACAGGAGGGTCAAATTTGCAGGGGAGCAGCAGCCCAGCAACTGGTTTTTCACTGTGGCGTGCGTTCAAAACGAGAAATTTCTGGTGTTTGGGTTTTTCCTGGATATTGACGCCCCTTTGTTTATATATGGCAGTGACCCATATTGTGCCCCACGTCACAGATATGGGTATTCCTGCTATGAAAGCAGCAACCATTCTCAGTCTGATAGGAGCCATGAATATCGCAGGCAGATTAGTCGTGGGTAACATTTCGGATAGTGCAGGGAGAAAAGTGACGGCTATGACTTGTGCACTATTTCTAGCCGGAGCAGTCATATGGCTGATTTATTTGAAGGACTTATGGATGTTTTATCTTTTTGCTGCGGTTTTTGGCTTTTTCTTTGGCGGTATCAGCACATCGACAACTGCCATGGTAGGCGATATCTTTGGACTACATAGTATCGGGGTAATCATGGGTACGTTGTCCGCTTGTTGGTCCCTGGGAGCGGCGATCGGTCCATTTATTGGTGGGCTGGTATATGACATGTGGGGTAATTATTCTGTAGCTTTCTCAATAAGTGCAGCGGCTATGATGATCGTAACTTTCCTTTTGGCTTTTACCAAACGGGAAACGAAACTCGACAGATGAATCTCACACAATGGCCCTAGATATTTTTCCACAGCTTTATCCTAGATCGATTATTATCTTTTCAAGTCATCACCAGCTTGCCGGGTTGGTTTTATTTCTATAAAGCCCCGAACTTTATTCTCCAACTGCAACCCTTAAGCCGGGAGGAGAGACCTCGATTTCCCCTTAATGTCGCTCCCCCGAAAATCACTCCCTTTCTGCTGAGGCATCGCTATCTCATTATCGGTATCCTTCTCAATCTTCCTAGCAATACGTTGATTGGAGGGGGCGGCGGCATTGGGGTTGGGTTCTAGGCATAAAGCCGTTCAGAGAAAAAGATAGAGGATAATCTTGAAGAAGGTGGTTTCGTTTAGCCGTGGGGTAGAGAAAAATGTTTGTTTTGAAAGCTGAACATTTAGAATAATCAACTTTCCTGATAGACCGGTTTATGGAAAAGGTCTCCTTTTTCCATTGTTGATTAAATGACTCATATTTGACTTAAGTCAATTCAACCCACTTCTCAAAAGCTTAAAATCAAAAGTCAAGGAATTAGTTCCAGGGCTTTAGCAGGTATCCGTTCCTTCAGGGGACAGGCCAGCGCACCAACAAGAATTTCAAACCAATGCCAGATAAAATGCTTAAGGGAGAGGTAGCATGAGTAATATAACGCGAAGAAAATTTATCAGGCAGAGTTCTTTGGCCCTTTGTACACTTGGAGCGGGGCTTTACCTCAATCCTTATGAGGTCTTTGCCGGTGATCCTGAAAAAGATCTCCTATGGGACAAAGCCCCCTGCCGCTTCTGCGGGACCGGGTGTAGCGTCCTTGTCGGTGTGAAAGACGGAAAGATCATGGCTGTTAAAGGAGACTCACAATCATCCGTTAATCGTGGTACGCTGTGTATAAAGGGCTACTCCCTTCCATTTATCCAATATGGGAAGGATCGATTAACCCGGCCTCTGGTCAGAAAGAGAAATGGACACTATGACAAACGTGGAGAATTGACAGAGACCTCCTGGGACGAGGCTATGGCCCTTGTCGCAACAAAGGCACAAGAGGCGATCAAAGAGAAAGGACCCACCTCTCTTGCCATGTTTGGTTCCGGGCAATGGACGATTTGGGAGGGGTATGCAGCAGCCAAACTTTGGAAGGGAGGCTTGCGGTCCAACAGCCTGGAAGTCAACGCTCGTCACTGCATGGCCAGCGCCGTCGCAGGGTTCATGACCTCCTTTGGCATGGACGAACCCATGGGCACCTATGAAGATTTCTTGGAAGCCGACGCATTCGTTCTTTGGGGCGCAAACATGGCCGAGATGCACCCCATCCTTTTTTCCAAGGTGACGGATCGACTCCTCTCGAACAAGGATGCCCTGCTGATTAATCTTACGACCCTATCCAACCGTAGCTCACAAATGGCGGCCAAGGAGATCCTCTTCAAACCCCAATCTGATCTTGCTATTGCCAATGGGATTGCCAACCTTTTGATCAAAAAAGGGTTGATTAACGAACCGTTTCTACATAAACATGTCTTGTTCAAAAAAGGAAAAGAGAACATTGGTTACGGCCTCGAAGACAAATTTACGTTTGAGGAAGATGCAAAAACGATCGATTTTGAGACTTACAAGAAATATGTTTCACGATATACCCCGGAGTATGTGGAAGGGATTAGCGGTGTTTCAATCTCTGATCTAAATCATTTAGCCCAAATATATGGCGACCCAAAGCTGAAAGTCATTTCTTTCTGGACCATGGGGGTAAACCAACATACCCGGGGAACGTGGATGAATAACTTGATAAACAATCTCCACCTCCTAACGGGTAGAATATGCGAGCCGGGCAATCAGCCTTATTCCCTGACAGGACAGCCCAGTGCCTGTGGGACTTGTCGCGAGGTGGGTACCTTCACCCACCGTCTCCCGGCAGACATGGTTGTCACCAACCCCGAGCATCGCGCTGTTTCAGAAAAGATCTGGAAGCTTCCCCAAGGAACGATTCCAACCAAACCTACCTACCATGCTGTAGAGATGGTGCGGGCACTGGACCGCGGTGAGATAAGCGTCTTTTGGAGTATGACCGCCAACCCGTTTCAAGATTATCCGAACCTGAACCGCTACAAAGAGGGGGCCTTGAAAGAAGGGCGTTTTATCATTGTTTCAGATGTCTATCCCACCCGTTCAACGGAAGTCGCCGATGTGGTTTTACCCAGTGCCATGTGGGTTGAAAAAGAAGGGGCCTTTGGAAATGCCGAGCGAAGGACCCATTTTTGGAAGAAGATGGTGGACGCACCAGGCGAATCTAAGTCGGACCTCTGGCAGATTGTTGAATTTGCGAGAAGGATGGGACTTGGCAAACTATTCGAGTATCCAAAATCAGACCATCCCATCCCCTCTGGCCACAAGGCCTCCGATGCGAGCGAATCTGCAGGATTCTATATTGAGAAGGCACTATGGGAGGAGTATCGACAGTTTGGGATGCATCACGGCCACGATCTGGCGCCTTTTGATCTGTATCATAAAACGAGAGGCTTGAGATGGCCTGTGGTAAATGGTAAGGAGACGCTCATTCGATACAGAGAAGGCTCTGACCCCTACGTTGAAAAGGGGAAGGGTCTCCAGTTCTACGGGAATAAAAAGGAAAAGGATAGGGCCATCGTCTGGTTTCGGCCGTATGAGGCAGCCGCCGAGCAACCCGATGCGGAATATCCATTCTGGCTCTGCACAGGAAGAGTTCTCGAACACTGGCATTCCGGGACGATGTCCAGACGGGTCAGGGCCCTTTACAAGGCGTACCCGCATGCGACGGCGAATATACATCCAAAGGATGGACAAAAACTTGGGTTAAAGAGCGGTGATAGGGCCAGAATATCTTCAAGAAGAGGAGAGGTAGTCCTTTTTGTTGAAGTGGGGGGGAGGGTGACGCCTCAAGAGGGGATGGTCTATGTCCCATGGTTTGACGAGAAGGTAATGATCAATAAGGTCACTTTAGACGCCTTCTGTCCCATCTCCAAACAAGCCGATTTCAAGAAATGTGCTGTGAGAATAGAGAAGGTCTGAAGAAAAACTGGAGGGCAGCCATGATTTTTGCAAAAAAATCAAACTTATTTTTCCTGAGTTTCTTAAGCATTTTGGTCGTTTCTACCTTCTTATCTTATGGAGTTCTTTTAGGGAACGGAGAGGCCATCAGTCAACCCGGAATGAACACTTACCCAACCAGCCCACCAGGTCAAGCGAAGAAGCTAGAAAGGCCTTACCTGGGAGCGCCTCCCCTCATTCCTCATAGCGTAGAGGGATTGGGAATCACCCGGTCTGGTAATGACTGCCTCGCCTGCCATTCTGAAGGAATAGAGATTGAAAGGGGACACATCGCTACCAAAGTTCCACCCTCCCATTATGTCAATGAATATACCGGCCAGCAAATGAAGGAACAGGTCATCGGAGCGAGATATAACTGTATTCAATGCCATGTCATTCAGTCAGAAGAAGAGCCCTCTGTTTCATTAAAGAGATAGCGATGCTCCTTTTATTAAACTTATTTTCTCGATTCTTGATAGCTGCCAAGTCTTTTCTCAAAAAGCCCTAACCTTTTCTCCGCAAAATTTATTTAAAGAACTTTTCGAGTTTTGGTAGTAGATTTGCGGATTTATTTATGCCTAACCAGTAGGCAAAATGGTGAAGAGAGCATCTGTCAAGGGCTGCAGGTACAAATTCCACAACTATTCAACAAACCTTTGTGGATTAGCGTCGTAAAACAATTAAAGTGAGACCTTCTTCTGAAGAATACGGTGAAACTATCCCACCATTTTTGTGTTCATCTTATTCCTTAGAAATCTAATTAGAATTTCATAAGGTATCGGAGTAGAAACGTATCTCATTAAGCCAAGGGCGGCGTCTTTTCGCCGAGTCTAACGAGATAATAAATAATCCACATCTCATAGAATTGGAGTTGTATGGGAAACTTACAATGTTTCAGAAATTTACCAAGTCTGGTCTAGAACTGATTGTTTCGGGTTGACTCGATTCTTTATCCTATCTGTTTTTTTTCTAGGCTCAAAATTAGCGTCTAACAGTCCGTTATCTGAATAGAATTCTAGAACCGTTATATATCTTAGCAAAGAAAGGTTCTACCTCAAAAGGTAGAGTAGAAAGAGTTTATTTCCCCAAGTTAAGGAAACGCAGTGAAAGATTTTGTTGCTTTCGAGCCTAAATTAATGTATGATTAATGTACAAAAAAGTTGTACAGAGCCTTTTACGCCTATCCCTTATGCCCGCAAGAACTCTAAACGACTTCTTTGCGGGTTTTTTTTATGTCAGTATAGAGACGGGAACGAAGTTCTAGGCAAAAAGATCAATGTGAATGAGGCGCGTTCCCGGACCGCCCGCGCCGAAGGTCTGGAAGACAGAGAGGGCGGGTGGACATTAGCGGCCGCAGGAACCGTTATTAATTCCGTTTCTGCAGAAAAGAGGTGGACCCATGATACAGCGAAGAAGGCATGGGAGGTTCCATGCTTCAAAACCGAACCATCTAAGGCGCCCAAAATCCTATAAAGTGATATGCTCTGGTTGCGGGAAAGAGATTGTCACCCCGGTTCCCCCACCCAATGACAAGAAACTGCTGTGTATGGAGTGCTTCAGCAGCCGAGATATCTAAGGAGGAAAGATGAACAAGAAACTTTACGTAGCCAATCTGCCTTTCCAGGCGGGTGAAGCCGAACTCAAAGCCCTTTTCTCCAGAGCTGGGAGTGTCATGTCTGTCAAGATAGTCGAGGACAGGCAGACTGGCCAACCGAGGGGTTTTGCCTTTGTGGAGATGTCTACACAATGGGAAGGCCGGAGAGCTGTTTCCATGCTGAACCGGACAGATTTCATGGGGAATAATTTGATGGTGAAAGAGGCGAGAGAAAGCCGTGGCTTCCGAAGAAGATAGTCATAGGAATTTGAAGAACCCAGTGATGTAGGATAGAAAGAGAGGGTGACCATGGATAAAGCAAGGCTTGAATGGGTTATGTCCGGATTAAACCAATATGCTTTAACAAAGACTGAAGACCAATTTCTCAAAACTGTATCGGCAGATTTTGATAAAAACCATGGGCTAACAGAACATCAGGAAGAAAGATTGGAAAGCCTTTACAAGGATAAGTCTAGGTTGAAACCCAATAAAAATTCTTCTGGCTATTTTTCTTTCAAGAAAAGCAACCCCCAAAAGGCTAAGGTCCGGAAGCCTCGTGTGAAATTGGTAAATTATACTTGATTTCAATTGGACATCAGTGACTTTAGCAGGCGATTGGGGAACCTAAGGTTAACTCGCAATCCCCGATACATTTCAATATCCAGCGAAAACTTTTCGTCTGGCTCTCCCCCGGACAGCTTGAGAAATTGCCCTGTACCCTGTAGGTTTCATCATTGACAGATAATTCCGTGATTCATTATACTTAAACATCCGATTGCGGTTCTTATCAGGGAAAGGGGAAGGTGGGCATGATGGTCAAGAGTTTCGCCCACAGGGTGATCATCTTACTTCTTTGGAAATCCAGCGATGCCATTGCAAGTGGGGGGCCACCGGGAGATGTGGAAGCGCCGAACAGGGGAATGGAGGAGCCTGGATAAGGGACTTCATGTGGATCATGGATCCACTCGCTTCAGAAATGCGGGGTTCAACGTGGTATGATCCGCCGCCTCCTCCAAAAAGAATAATCCAGGGTTATAACGGGGAAATCGATCTGGGTGGTACCCTGGCGCGAGCGAAAGAAATTTGAAAGAGAAAGGGAATTGAAGGCGATGGAACGAATGATCATTGGAGGAACACGGCTTGAGGTCTACCGACTTGGATTCGGAGGAATTCCCATTCAGAGGGTAAGCGAAACCCAGGCAGTGGAGACGGTTTTACATGCGATCAATCAGGGAATGGATTTCATCGATACGTCCCGAGTATACACGACCAGTGAGACGCGAGTAGGCCTGGCTTTAAAACAAACGGACAAGAAGGTCACCCTGGCCTCCAAGTCTCCTGGCAAAACCGCTGCAGCGATTCGTGCCGACCTAGAGAGAAGTTTAAAGGAACTCCAAAAGGAATATATTGATCTGTACCAATGTCACTTCGTGAAGGATGAAGCGGAGTACAAGAAAATTACTTCTCCGGGAGGAGCCCTGGAAGGCTTAAGGAAAGCCAGAGAAGAAGGCCTGATCGGGTATATCGGGATTACCAGTCACAGCCTGGATGTGCTGGACCATTGTCTTGAGGATGGATTTTTCGATACGATTATGGTCTGCTTCAGCTTTCTCGAACCCCTGGCCCGGGAGAAGATCATCCCTAAGGCCCTAGAGAAAAATGTGGGGATCATCGCCATGAAGCCTTTTTCCGGTGGATTCATCGAAAACGCCACGCTGGCTTTAAAATATGCCTTGTCCCAGGATGGGATTGTGGTGATTGCCGGGGTAGAGCAGAAAGACCTCTTCGATGAAAACTGGAGGGTTTTCCAAGATGGTCAAGGGTTAACGGAGGAGGAGAAAAAGGAGATTGAGGAAATCCGGAAACGCTATGAAAAGGTCTTTTGCCGTCGGTGCGATTACTGTCAGCCCTGTTCGGAAGACATTCCCATCCAGATGGTGTTGGGTATCCGGTCCATGGTGAAGCGAATGGGAAGAGGGATTATAGAGAATGGCCGGCATCGGGAGGGCGTTGACAAAGCTAGAAACTGCACCGGCTGTGAAGTGTGTGTGGAGCGTTGTCCTTACCAACTCCCCATCCCGAGCCTAATCCAGGAAAACCTGCGTTGGGTGGATGAGCAGATAAAATCATCATGAAATGCGATGGGGAGGGGACATCCGATATTCCTCCGGGCAAGGGGCAAAACGACTTCTATAAAAATCTTTTGGATGCAACCATTCTAAAAACTGGTCCTTTTAAGTTGGTACTTCTTCATTTGTTATCACGCAACCTTTAGCAGGAGACCACATCGCCTACTTACTGCAGGCAGGGTAGGCAAGCAGAAAACCTAGTGCAAGACGTTTGTTAACTGCTCACCCCTGTTTGCCCCATGGTGCAACATCTGGTCTTTTTCTTTCGCCCTGAAATCTTTGACCTTATCAGTATTTCAGATGATTGACTTGTAGCCGGGTCAACAGTGAGAATAATTATCTATCGATGGTAGCCGATCTTGATGTTTTGGAGGTGTAAAAGTTACAATGCCAACAACAGGCTTTGGAGGACTGTGCGATCATGCTCTGGAAGAAGAAGCGTATTGGCCTTGCCCTTGGAGGTGGGGGAGCCAGAGGACTTGCCCATATTGGCGTGTTAAAGGTCCTTGAGAAAGAGGAGATTCCTATTCATCTTATTGTGGGAACAAGTATTGGGGCGTTGGTGGGCGGAGCCTATGCCAGTGGCTCCAGCCCAAATGAGCTGCAAAAAAAGGTGGATGAATATCTAAATAGTACTGAATTTCAATCTTCGGCCATGAAGGCTTTTGAAGAGGCTCATGCAAAGGGAGAGTTAAGTCTGACTCAGAAAATTCAGACTTACCTAAGAAATCGCTTCTATCTGATCCAGGCCATGTTCAAACCAGGCATCCTTTCTAATGAGGAGTTCCAGGCCACCATCGATTATTTTGTTCCCGACATCCAGATTGAAGAGACCCAAATTCCCTTTCGGGCCGTCGCCACCGACCTGAAAAGCTGTAAGCAAATCGTATTTTCCGAGGGACCTCTGCGCCAGGCTGTGATGGCAAGTTGCGCCGTTCCAGGAGCCATAGCGCCGCTTAAGGAGGGGGAAAGACTCCTATCAGATGGGGGCATCATCTGCCTTGTTCCCAGTTCTGTGGCGAGACAGGAGGGGGCGGAGATTGTTATTTCTGTAGCTGTAGACCGAGGCATCAGATCGGAAGAACTGCGGACCGTCGTGGATGTCTATCTAAGGGTATGTGAAGTGATGGGGGAAAAGTTGAAAGATTATGAGTTGGCGGAGGCCGATGTGGTGATCCACCCCGAGGTGGGGGATTTACATTGGTCTCATTTCTCTCAGGCGATGGGTCTGATTGAAGAAGGTGAAAAGGCTGCAATGAAGAAGCTTGACGATATCCGTCATGTCGTGCCTGGCGTCAAAAAGTGGTTTAGATTTAAGATGCCTACAAAATCGTACAAAAGAAGGAGCAAATGATCGACACAGGTCCAAGTCCATAGCGGTGGTTACTTCCTCCCGCCATCAGTTGCTAACGGCTCTGCTCCATTTAACATGAAAAAATGTAAATTCCTGGTCAAGAAATTGCCAATTATAAGTCCAATTTTTCAAATAATTTAAAATAAGCTAAATAAAAATAGCAAGTTATGGCAATAGCAAATATTTGGCACTAAATTTGCTGTTGAAATAAAATAGGTCTTATCCGTGGGACTGCTTGCACAGCTTACGGACAAAAAGTTTCGCTAATAGCTTGATTTTACTGAATTATTCCTGGCGAAACATCTCGCCCCTTTCACTGAGGCATGCTCATAATTGTTATTCATTGTAAAATAATGTAAAGCAGTGTAATCCCTATGGCACAGATATGCCCAATTGGTGGAGGAAAGGGAGGAACCGGTAAGAGCTTCGTAACCGGCAATCTTGGAATCCTCTTAGCGAGGCAAAGGTTCAAAACCCTTCTCATCGATGCTGACCTCGGTGCAGCCAATCTTCACACCATCATTGGTCTTTCCCACCCAGAAATAAGTCTCTCTGATTTTCTCAACAAAAGAGTTTCGACCCTCGAGGAAACAATTCTCGAAACGCCCATCCCCAATCTTTTTCTGATCAGCGGCGCCAGGAACAAGTTGGACATTGCCAATCTCGCTTACGAACAGAAGACGAAAATGTTACGGGCCATAGCAAGGCTCAATTATGACTACATTCTCCTCGATCTGAGTTCGGGCACTTCTTTTAATACCATCGATTTTTTCACCCTATCGGATTCCGGCATCTTTGTGTGTTGCCCAGAGCCCACATCCATCGAAAATTTTTACAGGCTGATTCGCTCAGTCTATGTTCGTAAGATTCAGCAGATCGTGAAGGCTTACCACTTCAGGAAGCTGGCCGGGAAAGCAGAAGCGCAACATCCGAATATGATCATCAACAATCCAGAATACCTCCTGGATCTCTTGAAGGAAATCGACCCAGAGAAAGGGTGTATGATAGAAAGAATGTTACAGGCTTTTCAATTCAAGCTGGTTCTGAATCAGGTTCGAAAACAGGATAATCCGAAGATTGGGTTCCTGATCTGTAAAATCATTGAGAAACACCTCGGCCTGAAAATCCAATTCGTAGGCAATGTAGGGTTTGATGAACGCGTCCATGAGGAGCTCTGCAAGCGAGGGCCCTTTACTGAAAAATATCCCTACTCCCAGGCAACGATGGATCTTAAAGCCTTAGCCAAAGGCATCGTGAAGCCGACCCCCGTGCAGGAGGAAGTCCCAGCCTTCACCCAAGCGGATACCCATACTCTGTCTGGATAATCATCCCATGAAGAGACTTAGCGAACAGAACTTCTATGAACTTCTGGGGGTTGAATTTGATGCCTCACCTTTCGAGATCAACCGTGCGTATAAGGAAAATTATCAACTCTATCATGAGGACTCTCTGGTAAGCTATTCGCTTTTTTCGAGGGGGGAACGAGAGGAAATTCTAGCCCAATTGGATGAGGCCTATGCGACCCTGATCGACGAGAAGAAAAGATCCCGATACAATCAATCACTCACTGAATGCGGGATCCTGCAGGAAGGGAAGAGATCCCAGGACGGCCGGAAGACGATTGGCCTGATATCCGACTCTAAACACCCCACGAGCAATACGATCTTAACCGTAAGAGACGAATTGAAGGCCATGGTTTCTTCAAACCCCGTGATTCAGGAAATTCTTACGCACGACAGCTTATGTGGAAAGGATTTGAAAAGGATCAGGGAGGAGTTAGGTGTATCTCTTGAGATCATCGCAGAGATGACGAAAGTCCGGACCATTTTCCTGCGGGCCATTGAAGAAGATGAGTATGAAAAGGCACCTTCCAGAATGTTCTTGAAAAGTTACGTAAAGGCTTATGCTCAATCCATGGGACTAGAAGCCGACTTGGTGGCAAGTCGTTATCTCAGGGGAATGAACGAGTAGGAAAGACGCCGCCTTCGCAGAAGAAAGTAAAACAAGGGGAGAGCGTGAAAGACGAGCAGGCATCGGAAGAAAAACTGATGGGGGAACTCGATCGTATGTACCGGCATGTTGCCTACCTGGAAAGCAACAAGGCAACAGTCGAACATGACGACAACCCCTACGAGCACGAACAGCTCCCGGACCCAGTGGCTCCTGCTCAGGCAAAAGTCATCCCTTTCCCAGGACATAAAATCCATTTGCCTTCAGAAGAGCCATCAGAAGAAGAACCGAAACAGGAAAGAAAGCCTTCCTATCGCACCTATCTCATCGTAGCGTCCTTTTTCATGATCTTTTTGGGATTTATCTTGATCATCGGCCCTGTGAGGGTGATGATTGTCCCCCGGGGGGGAGAAAAGGGAGCTTCGCATCAGCTAGCTGTCCCTGCCTCCGTCACACCCACGCCTCCGATCCAGGGGGAAGAGGATGTCCGTCAAACCACAGAGGAAAGAGAACAAAAGGTAGACATCGTACCCCGGCAAACCCTGAACCCCATTTCCCCATTCGCTCAGAAAAGACATTATTCCATACAGGTCGGGGCATTCCGTAAACGGGAAAATGCTTCCGAACTCATCGATGCGCTTCAAAAGAAAGACATTGAGGCGTATTGGATAGAAATGAATAGCAAAAGTAGGGGGATCATTTATACAGTCTTCTCTGGATATTTCATGGATAGAAAAGAAGCGGCCAAGTTTATGAAAGACAAAGATATTCTCGACGATTATCCTGACAGTTTCATCCGTGAGATTTCATTTTAGGAGGGTAACCATCAGACGTTCTAAGCGAAAGATGATTTGATACTAGCGGAAAATAAGGAGTACACTTCTCATATATTCTTACGAAAAGCCATCAAAATCTTGTTCGTATACATCAAAAGGTTGAAACTCGAAACGCGATGATTGGTGGGGCATTGCTACGAATTAGCTTGTGGGTGATGACCGATACCCTGCATCACATGGCGAATCATTCAGCAAAAAGATAATTCCCATTTCAAGGCCAGACACGACAGCAGACAGTTCCCCTTCAGCTATTCCAGTGTGTTCGAGAGCGTTCCAATTCCCTCAATCCACACCCGTACCACATCGCCAGATTTGAGGAATTCTTGTCTCGCTGAACCTACGCCAGAAGGGGTGCCCGTCAGGATCAAGTCGCCCGGATGGAGCGTGCCCCGATTTGAGAGATGCGAAATCTGATCAGCGACGGAGAAGATCATCTTGCTCGTGTGGGAATTCTGTTTGAGGACGTCATTAACCCACAGTTTGATGGCCAGGTTCTGAGGGTTTGGGATTTCCCTCGCTGGCACGATCCAGGGCCCGATGGGACACGCCCCATCGAAGTTTTTCATACTCACCCAGTCATACCTAAAAGGGGAGGTGGGGGAGGTTTGCGGGCGGGTTGCGAAATCGCGGGCTGACAGATCGTTGGCAACCGTGTAACCAGCCACATAGTCAAGCGCCTTGTCCACGGGAACGTTTTTCGCCGGCCGACCAATGACCACCGCCAATTCCGCTTCCCAGTCCACCATTTTGGAGTATTCGGGCAATGGGATGACGGACTGCGTCTCGGCAACCGTACGAGATGTCTTGACGAAATGCCAGGGTTTGAGTCCGATGGTACGGGGATTGGGTTCCGGGTCGATCTTTTGGATTGCTGCCATTTCCAGCATGTGGTCCAGATAGTTGGCACCGGCACAGAAGATGGCTGAAGGGTAAAGCACGGGCGCGAGAAGCTTGACCTGCCCCAGAGGGATGCCCTTCATCTTGACCTCTTTCGCCTTCGTCGCTATCTCATCGAGGAGCGCTTGCGCAGCTTCCCAATCATTCAGGACGCCCAACATCGTTGTGTAAGATAATCTACCAGTCAACTCGGCTACATCAAAGACTTCTTCCTCCACCACAACACCCGATCGGGGGCTATTGGCCACTCGGTAGGTTACCAGTTTATAGTTCACCATTCACCTTTACTCCTCAGTCCTGATTTCGTTCTTGCTGCGAGAGAATATCCTGAAGTAGGCTGACGTCCACTGTTTGCGAACATGTTCTTCTCAGATCTATGAATCTGTTGTGTTCGAGTAATGCAAAAGGATGAGGACCTGCTTCGGGTGCTTTCGAATATACGCAAAACGGAGTTTTCTGTCAAACAGAAAATCTCAGAATTGGGAACCAGGCGTACGGATGGGCATTTAGATCAGTGGTCAATCATAAAGATTAGAATTGAAATGAGCAAACAATTCTTTTTTCTCCCGTGTACGATGTAAACTTGTCAACCTTCCTTTTTTGCACCTCCTTTTAATCAGCGATTGACTGGTTTTACTAATAGGTGTAGACTTTTAACCTGGTGAACATCCGGGGCCAGGCTTGCAAACATGCATTTAGTAGATTAAGAGTTGAATGGAACAGAGGGATACATCCCGTTTTTCTCTTCGCATACAGCTTTGGTGTCATCCATAAAATAGTTGGAAAGTGGTATCCAGCTTCGGACATCTTCTCACCTGAGTAGGTTTACGGGATGGGGAGAACGGTCAGCCAAAAAGTGAGGAGAAGGAAGGAGGGCTGAATGAAGTCAATATCGGTGACGATGGGAGTAATTCTTCTCCTTATCGGTCTCATCTCTAGCGATATGGAAGTGTGGGGGACAGATTGGTGCTATTATGGCACGAGCGATATGGGACAATACTATTATGATAAGGACAGCATTACTTCACTGCCTGAGGATGTTGTTCGCCTGTGGGAGAGAGTGATCAAGGATGAAGACTTGAAAAAGGCGTTTGAAGAGAAGAGGGAGACTGTCGAGAAATACATAGAGGCGAAGGTGCCGGGGAAAAAAGCCCTATCGAAAGAGGAATCCAGGAGATTATATGAGGCGTGGCAAAAGGAGTTTCTTAGAGATCTGATTCTACCCGAGAAAAGAATGCTTATTGAACTGAAGTGCGGGGAAAAAATGTTCAGGCTGATATCGGGCATTGAATACGATCAAAAAGGAGAGATAATAAAGGCTTTATCAGCTTCCCAAGCAGAATGGCTGTCTATTGTTTCTGGAACACCTATGGAGGAACTCTATCATATCGTTTGTGCTCAGGAATCTAAGTCAGAACAGAAGTGAAACCGATTGACACCCATTCAAGGAAGATAAGAGGAAGATCAAGTTTCTCTTGAAAGGCATATCCGTATGACCACGGATGGTGTGAAATCTGTGAAGCCCATTTTTTAGGAGAAAAGCCATGGACATCCCGATTGAGACAAAAACGCTTGGCCTTCTGGTTGCCATCCTTTTTTTTCTCATCTCCTTTCTGATCAACCTGCTTCAGCGCCGTTACTCAAAAAACCGCTTGGATCGTATGCTCACGAAGGATGAGTCGGTCGTCCAGTCGCTCGAGGGATTACACAAATACCTGGGCAAACTGGAGCACGCCTGTACCCTTGAGCTGCATGGCCTAAGCTCCCCTCAAAAAATGGGAGAAGCGATCCATATGGCACGGAATAAGATTGAATCGACCATGACTGACATGGAGGAATATCTTCGCTCCTTTCGTCGGTACCGGCGCAAGATAAAGGCACAGGAAAAACAGAAGAAACGGCTGGAGAAATTAGATCAGAGATCGTCCGGTGGAACAGGGTCAGCGAAAAGGACCAGTCCAAGTCCGTAGATTTAGGAATGATTCTTTTTCAACTTATATCTCATGACATGTTTAAGCTACCTGATCACAAAACAAAGGAGCCTATGATGGATGTAACAAATGAAAAAATGCAGCAGACTGTGCAGAAATATCTCCAATTGATGGAAACGATTTGTAACATGGAAAACCGTCTCGTCCGTTCTGAAATGGCTTATTTAATTATGAATATTTTTGTTTACTTTAGCTCAACGATCTCTTTCACGCGGATGAAATTTTTCGGCTATACCTATCTCCTGTTTTGGTTTGTTATCGGTATGCTCCTATGTGCCTTCTGGATTACCTCTGCCATGAGGCTGCAACTCAAGTTGAAGCTTCGTTATTTTCAAGCGAGATATCTCGAACGAAAGATGGATGCAGCAGGTGAGAATTTTTTTTCTGATGAGAGTGTCTTTTTCAATCGTGACATCCGGAAGATAGAGAGCCCTGATAAGAAGGAGTTTCTGCAATATCCAGTGAAGGGTTTCACCCGGATGGACGGATTCATAGGGGCTGCTAAACCGCGTTATCTGACCTGGATTCTGCCTAGTATCTTTTTTTTGCTCTATCTGTTGACCTGGATTTATTTCCTGCTTCGCCTCTAAAATAGAACCAGAGGGCTAGAGACAAACCTAAACCAGACACATTCCATTTAGGGAAACGGCTTTATTCTTTTTTCAAAGAGTTTTCCTTATTTGATGTTAGAAAACTGGGAGAATCTTTTCTATTCCGAGGTCGTACCAACGGGGGCTCGCTTCCGTTAAGACAGAAATAAATGCCAACCCTCAGGAAGAAGATCGCTGAAGTCTTAGAAGAAGACGCTCTTGATTTGCGAGAGATTTCGAAATTGTTCGGGATTAAAGAAAAAGAAGCCCTTGATCATCTAAAGCATATTGAAAAGTCTGTCCATCCTAGACGCCTTACGGCGGAGCCGGCCTCATGCAGACAATGTGGGTTTTCTTTCAAGAAACGAACTCGGCTGAACACCCCGGGTCGCTGTCCCGTCTGTAAAAGCGAACATATCTCCCCTCCTCGATTTAAGATCAACCCTTCCTCAGAAGCGAGACGATCGGGGGAGACGCTTGGTTCTATTGAACCTTCAGGGCAACAGGATTCCGAGGAGCGTCCCAATCACCCACCGGAAGAGTCCGATTAAGGGACTCAAAATGCCCAGATAAAGAAAGCCGATGATGATAAAGAACCCATAAGGCTCCAGGCGGGCCAGGAAATACCGGGTTCTTTCAGATACCATTCCCATCAGTATCTTTGAACCATCCAGGGGTGGAATAGGAATCAAATTAAGTGCAGCCAGTGTGATGTTGATCTGGACCACATAGTAGACGAGGATGGCCGCGATTCCTGAGGAAGATATGGAAAATAACCGCATGAACAACAACGCGGTGAAGGCGAAGAGGACATTTGCGACTATTCCGGCTGAAGAGACGAAGATGAGTCCCTTTCGTCTGTCCGAGAGGTTGTTGAAATTGACCGGAACCGGCTTCGCCCATCCGAAACCTACAAGAAAGAGCATGAGGGTCCCGATGGGGTCGAGGTGTTTAAGCGGGTTGAGACTCAATCGGCCCAGCCATTTGGCGGTCGGGTCGCCCATCCTGTAAGCCACCCATCCGTGCGCCACCTCATGAATGACGACGGAAAAAAGTAAGGGAATGGAAACAAGAAAAAAAGCCAGTGGATCTTTGGTAAGAAGCGTCAGAAGTCCCATTTAGTTACCCCGCTATTTAAGGATTCAGTCCCCGACCTCTCCATCAAGCCTCCTTCTGGCCTGTTGACCCCGGTGAGAAGCAAGGGTGTTTTGTGCAATCATCTCTAGAATTTTACAATATATGGAGAAATAAATAAAACGGTAATTTACTCTCTATTTTGAAATTTCATACCGCCAAGCGATATGTCGGATGGTAATCAGGAAGAACTGAAGGGGAGAAGAGCACCTTAACGTGAGGCTTGACCTATCCACTTAAAATTTTCAAGAATGCCGCTGTTACCCGAGGGTCAAATTTAGTCCCGGATTCCTTCTTGAGTATTTTCATGGCACTGCTTTTAGGGTAGGCTTTCCGATAGGGTCGGTTAGAGGTTAACGACCGATAGGCATCTACAATGGCGATGATCCTTGCTCCAATGGGAATTTGGTTTCCCTTTAAACGGTGGGGGTATCCTTTTCCATCCCAACGTTCGTGATGATAGAGGATGAGTGGAACCGTACCGCGCAGAAAGTATAGAGGTCGAATGATGTCGGTACTCAGTTGAGGGTGTTTCTTCATCGTCTCAAACTCTTTCGTCGTCAATTTTGAATGTTTCAGCAAAATATTTTCATTGATGCCCACCTTCCCGATATCATGCAATATGACAGCCTTCCTGATGTGTTCTATTTCATTCTTAGGCAACTTTAACATCTTAGCAATCTCTATGGCGTAGTTCATCATTTTCTTGGTAAATGTATCGGAATACCAGTCTTTTACCCCTATGTTTTTTGCTAACGCAAAGATCGCTTCGATGAGACTTTGATTCGCGCGTTGTGAGAGTCGGTAGATTTTCTTCTTCAAAAGTTCTATCACCTCGCTGGCGTCGTTCTCGGAGGTGACCTTTCCCTCGAGTTTCTCTAGATCTATTGAAGAAAAAACCTTATTTCCCCCATACTCCTTCACCTTGTTTAAGATTCGGTCGGCCAGGTTGACTAAATCAAGGCCTCGGATCACCACACCATCTTCAGGATACGACGCAACGCCGACGCTCACTTTTAGTTTTAGCACATGAGCTTTACTACCAAAGCTATGTGCATTGATGGTTTTTAAAAGCCTCTTCGCGAGAAGCAGGCCAGTAGGTCTATCCGTCCGTGGAGAGATCATCACAAATTCTTCGCCCCCCAAGCGAAATAGAATATCATATCTTCGTACAGCCTTTTGAAGTTTTTGAGTGAATTGCTTTAACACGAGATCACCGAAGGGATGACCGTAGACATCGTTGACAGACTTGAAATAGTCGATATCCATCATGATCACAGAAAGGGATTGGGCGTGTCGTTTGGCTAACGCAAGTTCTTTCTCAAGTGTCTCATTGAAGTGGCGACGATTGTAAAGTCCTGTATGGGGGTCTTTCAGAGCAAGTTTGCTGAGTTTATTATTGAGTTGGAGGGTGGTTCGGTTTGATGCCTCTAATCGACTTAAAAGCTTCTTCAGACGCGCGTTTGATTCTCTCAGGCGAACAACTTGCGTTCGTAATCGTGTCAGGTGATCGATCCGTTGCATCTTAGACATATTTTTCATTTGGAGGTCCAATCTATCAAATTGTGGTTTTTATTTCATTCTTCGGTAGATCAACTCGTATTCCATACTAACACAAGAGAAAATTGTCAAGAACAAAATGAGATGATGATACTCGGTCCTGGAGTAATTTTTAATTATACATTTAGAATAGCAAGTTAGCAACAGAGAGTCATCCATAAGAAAGTAAGGAAGGAGACGAATACTCCACAGAACCTGTACACGGGATCATTCAATGTTCGACAAATAAACAGAACGCATTCGGAGAGCTGTATCCCCTCAAGGTATAACAGTCCTTGTTGTTATCCAGCTTCTCTTGTTTCATTTAAGATCTCTTTAGCGGAATTGCTGAAAACTGAACCTCCCATTGCGTTCTTATTGCGTGGCTCGTATCAGTTTGGTAAACTTGATTTGGGCGCCCATCCCCGTTAAATTCGTATCTCCCAAACAACGGGTGTATCCAAAATGAATTGATCCTTTCGTTAAATTTTTTTTGAAGAGGTTGGAAGGGATACCTCAAGACTACAAAAGAAAAAAGCGTCTAAGGGGTAAGCTATGAACGATCAGGCCAAAGGTCAGGACCATCCTATTATCCAGAAAGCTCTTAAGAGGTTTTATTCCGATAAATTACCGGAGATGCCTCCCGAATCATTGCCATTGGTTGAGGAGTTTTGCAAGAAATATTTTACTCCGTGGCTCTTTGCTGATATGGATGTTCTCTCTATTCAGCACCACCTTGGGCCGTTCATTCCGCGTATCCGTACGATGGTTAAATATGGGCTTGACCCCTCGAGGTGTTGGTTCGTAGACATCCCGTATTCTACGAATTCCCTCGTTCGCGAAGAAATAAAAAAAGTTGGCTGTCCGGAAAGCCAAATGGCTGAGCCCTTTAACGATCCCATCGCCCCTTTCTCTCACAGACAACTGGAGCGGGTTGAGTTCATTCTCCGTTTATATGCCAATCAGACCAACAAAAAGAGGCTGTTGGTGATAGACGATGGTGCCTATTTTATCCGGACTCTCAATTGGTTATGGTCACGGGACAAAGAGCTAGTGATGAGTTTTAAGGAACATCCCACTTATGTTGTTGAACAGACAACGAGAGGCCATCGATACCTTAAGACGAAAGAGGGAAGAAATTTACTGAAATTCCTTCATCTGCCGGCGGTCAGTATTGCTCGCACCCAAACGAAGTACAGCCTTGAATCACCTTTCATTGGTGCAGCCGTGAGTCGAGGAGTGATTCAATCATTAAGAGAGACCGGCCGGTTGGCGAAAGGCCTTGGCCGTATTCTTGTCATCGGATTTGGCGCGGTGGGCCAAGCCACAACATGTGAGTTGTTGAAACTTCAAACCGAAAAACCTATCCATGTTTATGATAAGAATTGGAAAAAGCTTAAGCCAAAGATTGAAGAGATTGGGGTTCATGCCTTGGAAACCTTTCCTGAGGCAGGACCCTATGACACTGTTTTTGGCTGTACGGGTTACGCCTCTTTTCCTGTAAACAAAGTCCCCATCTTATCCAATCATGCAACTCTAATTAGTGGCTCCTCTGCGGCCGTAGAATTTAACCGAGAAAAATTCATCGATTTGGCTTATAAATATGATCACGATGATTTTTTTCTTATCGAACCTGAGAAAAGCAGGAAGCTTGGAATCCATGCCTCTATTGGAATCCAAAAGGGTAACATTCGATTCTCATTCCTCAACGCCGGATTTCCCGCAAATTTTGATGGGCGACTGGAATGCCTTCCTTCTTCCGTTATCCAGATTACTCATGGGCTGCTATTAGCAGCGGCGAAAGAGAGTCTAACATTAAGCGGTGAACCAGGATTCCGCAGACTAAACGCACGAGATGATCGATGGTTCAGTAAGAATGGATTGTATTGGATCGAACGGTATGGGGAGGAAAAGGGCTAGGGGTATCCTCTACAGAAAAACTGGCCCTCCTTGTCAGCAGGATAGCGCCTGAACGCAGCAGACAAACTGCTGGGCAAGCCGAAGCCTTCAGGCCGGGGAGTCGAAGGATTGACTCAGTCGGGAGTGTCAAATAGACCTTAACGTGACGATATTCCTCCCAATTCTGTTCCCAGGGTAAATTTCAAATTCAGCAGTTTATTCAGAATGTGCTTCAGTTCTAGATAATCCTCTTGAGATATCTGAATAAATTTCAGACCATATTGATATCCCTCTAGATCTTCCCACAATCCCACATCCTTCCAAACAATCTCCGCGATCGCATTAATTTGTTTTCGGCTAGACCCCTCCGGTAGAAATAGAGAAATTCTCAATTTCGTCCCAACCGCCATCTCTTTAAGCGTTTGGATAAAAAGGCCTGTTTCGCTTGCATTAAACGCCACTCCAACGTAGACCTCTGGACCAATGATCTGAATATCGAGAGGCAATTTGATTAGAACCCGTGGAGATCTTCGATGTTCTCTGGAACTAGATCCTTTTTTCATTGTATCCATTTATCCCCAGAGATTTCAGAGGGTCTTTTTGAGACCATGAAGTCAATGGAGCAGGGTCGGGGCCGATTTAAAATGAGAAGGAGGATATCCGTTATGTAGCAAATAATATACCACCCATAAGGGTTTTTGATAATTCATTGAAATTAATATGCATTTTAATTTCTTTTCCTTTAGAGGATTTTCGACCCTGTCCAATTATCGTCACTCCCTGGAACTAAATTATCCACACTAAGCTAAAGAAATATCCAGGAAGACTTGCAACACTGCAATTCGATGACGCCCACTTGAACCCGTCCTGTTGGCACAAAGCATGACGAAACGTGAAATGCCAAGGTGAGGGGGTGGGAAGATTGACTTAGATCGAAGCCAAAAGAGTAATTTCCTCCCAAAAGGCGCAATTGATAGATTCTTCAAAAAGGTGTAAATAATATGCATGTGTGAGGTCGATACTGAATGGGTGATGCGGTATCCTATTGGTATGCAACGGTGACTGATAAAGGGTTCGTTAAGAGACCTCCCACGAGAATAAGAATGAGAGGAGAAACAGAGAGATGAAAACCAAGAATTGGATCATCCTGATGGTTATTCTTGTAGCTTTTTTCAGTCTGGATCCATATGTTTTCGCCCAAGATGATGAAAACACCCGTCCGACACTTCGCGGCCTTCAGGGAATCTTTGTACATGTTGAACCACTTGATCGTCGAATAGAAGAAATGGGGTTTATCAGGAACCGGATCCAAACGGATACAGAATTAAAACTCAAGCTGGCGGGAATCAACGTACTAACAAAGGAGGAATTCCTTAAAATAATTGGACATCCTTACCTGTATGTGGATGTCAATATTTCTTTGCTTAAGACTCAGATAACCAGATATCTCTTCTACATCCGAATTGAACTCAATCAAGAGGTTGCATTGGTTCGAGCCCCTGACACCAAGGTGTCTACTGTCACTTGGTCAGCCGGTGGATGGGGTATTGATTTTAGTTTGGACAATATCCGACAGACCGTGAAAACCCAAGTCGATAAATTTATCAATGCCTATTTAGCAGAAAACCGGAAATCATGAAACTCCCCATCGAGAATCAGGTGCCCCTTTCCTGAAAGCATAAACCATCGTGCAAAGAGAATAGAATATTCTAAAAGGCATGTAGCGGAAAGCGCATAGGGTCACCGAAGAATACAATATGGAGAGAGGATGGGATAAGGTGTTGGGGAGATGAGGTGACAGAAAGAGATGATACGCTGAGGCCTCTCCGTGACGACCAATTTTCCCCGTATTTCAAATCATCGATCCAAGTCGAAGCTTAATGGCTTCGATGACCTCCTTTAATCAATAATTGACTGTTCTCATGATAAGGTGTAAATTTCAAATGGTGATCGAGGAGATAAGTTTGTGCGCCAAAGATACCTCCGAATAAGAAACTGCCTTTTCCTTGCTCTTGTCATGGGCTTCTTTTTTTGGAGTGAAGCCCACGCCCAGAAAATTCAAGGGGCCTTTGTCACAGAAGGAGCCTTCATTTTGAGTGAAAAACCCAGCGTCTGGAGAAACGGGCGACTCGTCCACGATTTGATTGGCTATCTCCCGATTGGGACGGTTGTGTATTTTGATGGCGACTCGCCAATGAAAAAACTCTTTAACTGGGAGAGTGACCGGGAAGAAAAATATCTATTTGTGGAAACAGACATCGGGATAGCAGGTCTTTTACGAGAAGACCTTAAGGTCAATTTGGAAAAGACTCCTATCCTCATCCCGGTTGGCAATCGGAGCATTCCAATCTACACGTCAAGCTCAGCGAAAGATAGAGTACAGAAGCTTTCTGAGTTTTCTCGTTCCGATGGGGAGTATCTTCGCTTAATGGACGACAAGGACGATGAATTTTATGATGTCGAACTCTCATGGCCTAAAGGCAAGTCGCCTCCCGATAAAGGGAGAATAAGGAAGCGATGGGTGAGCATTGGTGAAGTATTGCTCCTCTCCCAGGAAACCATTCAACAGAGACCGCCCCGGATCTCAAGAGATGACCCCGCCCAAAAGGAGGACTATTTGGTAAAAATTGCCCAAAAAGTCCAGGATACGATCGGAATGAAAATGGATGAAACGCTGTCATTTCTTAAGGATTTGGACTCTCTGCAATGTATGCTAAGTGCTGGCGCTCAGGTTGATTTGGGTGTGAAAATATTTGGGGCCGGTCTTGGACTCGAGTTCGCGCTCAATCTTAAGCAGGAAGACAGAATCTATAAGCTTGGGCAATGTACGTATTATCGAGGCAATGAGAAATACAAGCAATTTATCATCCTTAAGGATATCGTCTGCAAAGATCATCGGCCCCACCGGTTGGTTCATTTTTTCATCCAAGAGATGGATCTCGATCAGGCCAAAAGAACCATCGTCTCTATCGAAGATCTGCCTGAGGATATTAAGAAAGAGTGGAAAACCTCGTTTCAAGGGAAAGATACCCCCAAATCTATGATTCGGATTGAGGGTTACGATCATTATTATAGAGTGTTCTCTTTATTTGAAAAAGAGGCGGATCAGGGCGGAGGATATCTCTCCACATTGAATGCTTATGACAGGCGAGTCATGATCAATCTCATTCTGTCCGAAATCGCCTATTTTAAGCGGCCCGAAATTAAGTAATGGGGTTAGAGGCGGGGCGGCGGGCGTGGCTGCCTTAAAAGAGTCCACCCAGAGCCCCGGCATAGCCGGTCATCTCTATATAGCCTTCGCACCTCACCTCGCGGCCTCCCGACTTCCCCTTGCCTTCGACTGCTCCCTCCCAATAGACCACTCCTGTGGAACCCTCGGTGATCAGTTCTTGAGAAGCCACGAGAGGATTGATCAGGACGTCGATTCCAGCAGAAGGAACTCGGACCCGCCAACGACTGGGATACCTGCCCCCGCTCTCAGAGCTCTTCCAATAGTCGAGCACGTCCACGTTGATATCAGCGAGTTTCAGATGGGTTGTTTTTCCTGTCGGGCTAACCAATGTCCCTGAAGAGGTGGGCTCCACTGAGCCGTCCGTGAGGCGCAAAAAGTAGATCATCAGCTCCTGGCCGTCAGAGAGATGGAGGCTGAACCAGTCCCACCCTGACTGGTTTGAGGCAAGTTGATTTGATCCGAACTCGTGGTCAAACCAGCTTGTGCCCGTGACACGAATAGCGGACTTGAAGGAAAGGAGTTTTAAGACCCCGACCGTTTTGAGATCCGTATAAGAGAAATAGTGAGAGGCCTGTCCTTTGTTCGGCCCCTTCTGGCTCAGGCCCTTCTCTCCGTGAAAGACGATCGGCTTCCGCGGTGTGAGTTCGAGGGAGAGTTCCATGTCCTGATGGCGTGCTCCAATCCGGATTTGATTCCTCTCCATGGCTGCGGACCAGTTTAGTAACCAGACATCCATTCCATCCTCCGCTGCCCCCGCCAACCCGGGACCCTTTCGGGAAAGCCGCTCAGCATACCAGAACCGGTCCGAGGAGACATCGGTGAGGGTAAAGTGAGCAAGATAGAGGTCGCGAAGGGACCAAGGATTGGTCGGATTCTTGGCTTTGAATAGGATCCCCTGGCGGAAAAAAGTGAGTTGATATCCAAAACGTCCCTCGGGGCTGGTCAGGTTGCCGGTGAAATACCACCACTCGGTCCGGAAGTCGGGATGGGATCCGTGGTCTCTGGGAAAGACCCATTTCCAGGGTTCGGCTGCCTGTTTCCACTCAGCCGCATCGATTGCATCGCAATGGATCCAGTGCATGGAAATAATGAGAACTAAAATTCCAAGTTTAAGGAGAAAAGGCTTGAATAATTTCTTTGCGAAGATTCTCATTTACTCCTCTCGGATCTGCATCTGGGGATAGGTCCTGCAAACTTTCCAGATCGGGTAGGCGGCTGCGCCCACACTCGAGACGATAGCAGTCACTGCCGTTAAAAGATAGGGTTCAATGGCAGGGTAATAAAAAATAGTCCAGTTGAAACTTCGGAGGTTGATCACTTTGATGAGCAACACTGCCAATAGGGTCCCCACTCCCATGCTCAACAGAAAGCTCACCAGTCCCATTCCAAGACCCTCCAGAAGGGTCATCTGTGCCACCTGCCCTGTCGAAAAACCAAGGGCTCGGTAAATGCCGAACTCCCGACGCCTCTCCATGAAAAGGGTGAGCAGTGCGCCCGCAATACCGAAAAAGGCAACGACAATGGCGAGAACTCGCATCGACCGTGTAACCGCAAAGGTCGTGTCGAATACTTCAAGAATACCTGCACGGAGCTGATTCTGGGTTTGGACAGGAAGGCCACGGTCAAGGGCCGATTGCTTGACCTGCGCAAGGAGCTCTTCGCGGCGAGGATTATCGCGATCGATAAAAATGCCGATGTTGTTGATGGTGCGGTCCCCGAAAATTTTGATAAACGTGAAACGATCCATCATTACAAGGCCATGCTCCGTGGTATAATCGTAAAAAATTCCCCGGACCTTCAACTCGGCCGGTCCGTGAATGCCTTCCAGGACAATAGGGTCTCCCGATTGGACCCCAAAACGACGTGAAAAGCTCTCTGAAATGACGGCGCCTCCCCTTTTGACCAGTTCCCAGTTTTCATTTCCTCCCTTCAACCAGCCAAACCGGGTATAACGTTGCAGCACCGAAGCATCCACGGCACTTATATAGATGGGGGTGTTGCGATAGAGGATTTGGACGTTTCGATAAGGATGGACGCCACCAAGACCTGGCATCCCTCTCAACTTTTCAAAAAATTCCTCAGGAACCTCAGCCTCTCCAACCCTGCCAATGTAAAGGTCTCCCTGCAATTGGGTATCCATCCACCAGATGAGGGATTGCCGAAAACTCCCGATCATGACTCCGAGCCCAATGGACATGGACAAGGCTACCATGAAAGCGGCAATCGCGACGGCCGTCCGGCCTAGGTTCTGACGAATGTTGTCTGCTGCCACTTTGCCGGGTAATCTCCCCAAATGATAAAGAGTCCATCGCACAGCGGGACTGATTCCAACCAACCCAACTCCTGTCAGAAGGCTTACACCGATCACAAAACCGAAAATGCCGGCAAAGGCCACATAGATGTGAGTGTCAGGCAGAAGAAACAGGATGAGGCTTATTCCGAGAATGAAAAGGCCCGCAAGAGCGCTCCTCTGAGCTTTTCGCGTACTCTCGCGACTTGCCGTCCGCCCGCTGAGGGCTTTAATGGGATCTGTCCGTACCACTTCCAGGAGGGGGACCGCTCCACCTAGCAAACCTGCGCCACACCCAAGGAGGATTCCGGTCAGGACGATCCAAATCGACCACGGAGAAGGGGTAGGCCGTAGAAAGAAATAGAGGTTACTGATGCTGGTGCCGATAAGTCCGGTGAGAAATCGGGTCAAGAAGTAGCCCAGCAATCCGCCGAGGGCGCCGCCCATGACCCCAAGGATGAGAATCTCAGAGAGAAAGGCGGCAACAATTTCCTGTCTCGTGGCACCAAGACTTCGGAGGATTCCCGTATCTCGCCTTCGGCTTACCACGGCGAACATGGCCGTGTTGTAGATCAGGAAGACGCCGACAAAGAGCGCGAGGAGGGAAAGGGCTTCAAGGTTGAGGCGGAAAGCTTCCAACATGGAGGAAAAAGTTTCGCTCCTCTGTCTGCTGGACTGAATCGTGTAACCCTCTCTCCATCGAGAACGGAAATCGGCCTCATTGGAGAGAATGAGATCGACGCGATCGATGGTGCCCTCCAATTCATAGAGCCCCTGGGCATGGGCAATCTCCATCAGGAGGAGAGGTTCACCAGAGGGGTTGGGAAAGGTACCCGCGACCTGGAGGGGTCCTTTGGACGTTTGAAAGGATGTCCCTCTTGTCAATCTGAGTCCGCTCGCCAACTCATGATCGACCAACACGACCCTCTCGTCCAGAAGAAAAGATAGATCTTGTTCCGGGTTGCTCGTGTTCCTTTCCAAAAGCTGGGCACGCGCAATCTCCGGCCGTATCCTTCTGTCCAGAAAAGGATCGATGCCGAGGAGGCGAACGAGTTCCCCATTCTGAAGCCGTAGACGACGGTCTATCACAGGCGAGAGCCACTCTACGGCCGGATCGCGGACGAGTTTTGCCAAAAGGACTTCCTCCATCGGCCCAGCAGGGCGTTGCATCGAGTGAGTGGCCTTCCCGCGCAAAAATTCCACAGCCTTTGAGAAGCTCTTCAGCGCGGTTCCGGCGGCCAGGGTCATCCCGACCACCGCGGCGACTCCGCAGGCCACGCCAAACAGCTGAAGCAGGCTCAGACTGAGCCGTCTGGGCAAATAGCGCAAGAACGATTTGGTGACAATCTTCAACGACTGAGCTCCTCGCAAGAAGTCTCTTCAACAATCACGCCGTCTAACATTCGCAGGATCCGATTCGCATACTGACATGTGAGGGGGCTGTGCGTGGCCATGATCAGGGTTGTCCCATGTTGGCGGCATCTTCGGGTTAACAGGTCGAGGATCTGATCGCCTGTGGTCGTATCCAGATTACCTGTCGGCTCATCGGCAAGGATGAGGGAGGGTCGTTTGACGATCGCTCTGGCGATAGCAACGCGCTGCTGTTCTCCCCCAGAGAGCTCATGAGGGTAACGACGTTCCTTCCCCTCGAGCCCCACCTCATGAAGAGCACCAAGGGCTACGTCTGGAGTGGGCTGGTTCGCCAGTTCGAGAGAAAGGAAGACATTCTCGAAGGCAGTCAACGTAGGCAAGAGGTTAAAAAATTGGAAAACGAAGCCGAGTTGCATGCGGCGCAGGTTGGTCCGTCCTTTCTCTCCCAGTGTTTCTAAATCCTGGCCTCCCACTTCGACTCGCCCCTTGGTGGGACGGTCGAGCCCGGCAATTAAATTGAAGAGCGTGCTCTTTCCCGATCCGCTCTTTCCAAAGAGGGCTATCATTTCTCCGGATCTTATTTCCAGATTTGTACCGCGAAGAGCAGGCGTCTCCGTTCCATCCTGCCTGTACTCCTTCCAGAGATCGATAATTCGAATAACCGGCTGACTCATCTCATTCTCCCTCCTTGATGTTGGTCCTATGGCGGCGATTCTCCATGACCATTCAGTCAATCTATTCTTTAAACTTTATTAACACGCTTGCTTCGGCGCAATCAAGCTCTCTCTTTGAGGACTTCTTAAGAAGAATGAATTGGGTTTTAATTTTTAAGGATAGGGTGTTAATATTATAAGCTCGTGGCATTTAATTTGTTACCAAGCATTCGTTCTATTCATAACCAAAGGAGGAACAGACGATGGAGCAGTGGGAGCAGTGGTTTTCGGAAAAACAGGTGGAGAGGACGATCCAAGCATTGAAAAAGAATAACTTTGAGGCCTTCTTCGTGCCGGATTCGAAGGCAGCCTTTGAAGAGGTGATGAAGCAGATCCCTGATGGTGCTACTGTGGGAGTGGGGGGGTCGGTCACGCTCACCGAGACCGGATTGTTGGACGCCTTGGGAAAGCGCAAGATTAGCTTTATCTCCCCCGGGCAGGCTAAGAATATTGACGAACGGTCCGAATTGACACGAAAGTCTTTTTCGTCAGATATCTTTCTTTCGAGTGTTAATGCGGTCACCGAAGATGGAAAATTATTTAATGTGGATGCTACAGGAAACCGCGTCGGGGCGATGTTCATCGGGCCCCAAAAGACCATCGTCGTCGCTGGGGTGAATAAGATCGTGAAGAATATCGAATCTGCGGAGAGGAGACTGCGGGAATGGACGGCTCCTCAGAATGCGAAACGACTCGGCAAGAAGACCCCCTGTGTGGAAACGGGCCTATGTGCGGATTGTAGTTCTCCGGACAGGATTTGCAATATCTATGTGACCCTTGCTAAGAGACCAACCCGTACAGAAGTGGTCGTGATTCTCGTTGGGGAAAAGCTGGGAATCTAATCGAAGGGGGAAAAGGTTGTCTTTTTCCCCGAAAGTCGTCGGACATGGGTTCTCCATTTCATGGGTTCAGTTTTAAAAAGGGACGAGATTGAAAATCCTGGAAAGAGCCAATCGAAGACTGGGACATTGGTTGATTGCCGACTTTGACAAGATTGACAACCAAACGGTCCGGATTAAATATGGCCTTCTGGCCGGATGGACTTCCATTATTCTGACGGTCTTCTTATTCTCCGTGAAAATGGTTCTCGGATTGATGTCAGGTTCCATTTCCGTTGTGGCCGATGCCTTCCATCTCCTTTCCCACCTGGCCAATTCGATCATCTTGGTGGTCACCTTTTGGGTGACCTCCAAACCAGCCACGGCCAAAACGCCCTTTGGGCATGGACGGATGGAACACGTGGCTCCTCTGATCATGGCTATTTTCCTTTTCGTCTCCGGAATTCAGATAGGCGAGCGTGCGCTTCATCAGGCGCTCGATCCCCACGAAATCCACTTTTGGGCGGCATTACCGTGGATCCTTCTGGGGACGGTTTTGATCAAGGGGTGGATGGGGCAGTTCGTTCTATTCCTGGGAAATCGTGTGAAATCCCACGCCATCGAAGCCAATGCGCACCATCAACGGATTGAGGCAATCAGTACCCTTACCGTCATTGCTGGCTTGCTTGCGAATCACTATCTTCATCGACCGGAGATCGACGGATTCATCGGTATGGGCGTCTGTTCCTGGATTCTGTATCTGGGTTACGCGCATGGAAGACATGCGGTCATTCCTCTGCTGGGTAAGGCACCTGGTAAGGATATGATCCAGCGGATTCGAGGAATTGCCAAGTCCGTCGACGGGATTGAAGATGTCCATGAAATCATCGTTAATGATTATGGCTCCTTGTACCTGATCTCTCTCCATGTGGAGATTCCGGAAAAATATGGACCGGCCCGCATCCACGAGATCGCTGAGAATTGTGAGCATAGACTCAGAAAGGAGTTCGGAGGGGAAGCTGTCTGCCACTCAGATCCCTTGTTGGAAAAAACGCCAGAAATTGAAGCAATGGAGGCTCAGTTTAAAGAAATAGTGGCTCAGGACGATCGGATTACGGGTTATCACGGGTTCCGAGTCGTAATGGCATCCAGGCGGCAAATCATTGTCTGCGCCGACATTGATGTATCAGACAAGGTTCCCGAGTCCGAGTTTGAAGCAGTGGCCACGGCCGTGGAGGACCGGGTCAAAAAAGCGATTGCAGACGTCGCGTATTGCAGTTTCTATGTGACACCCAAGTATTCATACTAATCTTTATGAAGGGTGGACGCTTTGTCTAGGGTGATTTCAAAAGGATACGGGCATCGACCGCTATTGCCCCTTTCTCCAATACGATCAGTGGGTTGATGTCGATCCCCTCGATCTCAGGGAAATCTGTTATCAACTGAGAGAGTCGAAGAAGATTTTCGATCAGAGAATCTCTATCAGACGGACGCTCGCCCCGAATCCCTTTTAGAAGGGCTGTACTCTTCAACTCCGAGATCATCTCCTCTGCCTCGAAACGATTGATGGGAACTATTCGAAGAGACGTTTCTTGAAGGACCTCCACATAAATCCCCCCCAGACCGAAGAGCACCACTGGGCCAAAGGACGGATCCCGCTTTCCACCTAATATGACTTCTCTTCCACCCGAAACCATCTTTTGAATGAGGACTCCAGATAAGTCTCCCGGAGTTATTTTCTTCACCCGATCATAGGCTTCCTCTATCTCTCGAGTGGTTTGAAGGTGGAGGATTACGCCTCCTGCATCTGATTTATGAGAGATGTCTGTTGAGACCACCTTGAGTGCAACTGGCGGGCCGATTTGGTCCATCGCTTTTTCTATCTCCCCTTTTCGGTGGAGGATCTGATAATCGGCTACCGGGATTCCGTAGGCCTCGAGTATGCCAAAGGCTTCGTGGAGAAGAAGGGATTCTCTTTTTTCCCTTTTCGCCTTTTGAAAGATATTCATGACACGATTACGATTCACCGAGAAGGTAGGTGGTTTTTCTTTTGAGATATTGAGTTTTCTGTAATGATCCCTTGAAATAGCCAAGGCAGTTAAGGTATCTTCGGGTTCTGCGAAGATGGGATAGTCGAAAGCCCTCTTAATATAGGCCAACTCCTCTTCATCGGTGTTATATTGAAGGGCGATAGGTTTCTGATATTGGACCGAAAGGTCTTTCACCGCCTGGATGAACCTCCGGGAAGGTTCTTTTTCCTCTCCCGTAGCTCCATGCATGAAAAGAATTCCGTCGACCACAGGGAATTTCAGAACCTGTTCGAGGATATTTGTATAGAGATCGAAGTTGAAGAGATCCCCAAGATCGAGGGGATTGGTGGGCTGGATCACCTTTGCCCGGAAAAAACTATGAAAGCGTTCCTGGAGCGTCTTGTCTGGAGGCAGAAGACGGAATCCATGCCTTTCCGCTGAATCGGCGGCAACGACGCCGATTCCTCCCGAGCGGGAAATGATGACCAGGTTTTTTCCCTTAATGGGCGGGAGAAAGAGAATCTTCACCGCATTGACAAAGGAGCGGAAGTCCTTTGTCCGAATAATGTCCGCCTGCCGAAGTCCTGCCTCAACGATTCTGTCATCGTTGGCCAAGGCAGCGGTATGGAGCCTCGCAATGTGACGGCTTCCTTCGCCAGTATTGGCTTTGTGAACGATGATGGACTTCGAGGTGGATCGAGCGATCTCCATCAACTCTCTTCCCCTCTCAAGACTTTCAAGGTAGAGGCCGATGATCTCTGTCTGAGGATCCTCGACCAGGTAGTTCAGGTAGTCAATTTCGTTGAGGTCTATTTTGTTTCCCATGCTTACAATTTTCGAAAGACCTACGTTGGCGCTTGTGAGAAGATTGGCGTAGGTGAGGAGAACGCCTCCACTCTGGGCCAGGATGGACACTTTCCCCTTGCTGATAGGACGGCCTTTCAGTTTGACAAAAGGGACGATAAAACCGTTGTGGACATTCATGATCCCGATCCCGTTGGGACCTACGATTCGAATCCCCCATTTTCGCGCAATTTGGAGGATCTCGTTCTCTAATTGCGCCCCTTCTTTAGAGTATTCCCTGAAGCCTCCGGTTTCGATAATGGCCCACCGGACCCCTTTCTTTCCACAGGACTCAATGATCCCCGGGACCGTTAAAGCAGGGGTAAGGATGACTGCGACATCAATCCCTTCAGGAAGGTCATCCATCGAGGTCAAGATCCTCCTTCCAAAAAGAATTCCTTCCCTTCTTCCCACCAGGAAGATCTCCCCATTGAATTGAAATTCGAAAAGGTTCTCGACAATGTTTCTGGCCAGATTGTCCGGTCTTTCTGAGACACCGATGACAACGACTGATTTGGGATAGAAGAGTTGTTCCACTTCACGTCCTCCTTATCCTTCTTCCTGGAAGGGCTCGCTTGGAGTCCTCACCGTATATTCTTGAGGTAGTAAGGAGAAGAGCAAAAAGGAGTCCCACAATGGTGAGATTCCTTTTTTGTGCGCATTTTGGATAAGGAAAGATCATTTGTCGAGAGGGCTCTTTAATCCTAACATATTTTTCCTTGCCACATGAGTTTAGGTCATGGCGGCACGGAGGAATGTGTTACGGAGCAGTTCTTGAATCATCCAGACGTCGTAACCCTTTTCAAGCGAGTGGGGAGCAACACATTGTCTCAAAACATGCACCGAGACTTGTTGTGTAATTGCAGCTTGAGATTGCATTTACCATCATCCCAATTGCACAATTCGGGACGCTTCTTGGTTGCATGAATATCTTTGCTGGGACGGCCTAATAAACTCCATTATTCAAGCGAAGCAGTGCAACATTTATATTTTTAATCTTATATTGCAAGAATGAATCATATGTCAACCTTTTTGTGGTTTATTTGACGGTTTTCTCCCATTTTGGTATAAAATCTATCCATAAACCTCGCATCGAATTGAAATATAATGTTGGCCATCCAAGAGTAGAGGATAATGCATAGCGTTCTTTACGTTGAAGATTGTATTGTGCCAATTATTTCGGTCCCGCACGCCGATGATACAAAATTCAGGTTCTTGGGGTCCGGCTTTTATATCGGCAATGAAGGATATTTGTTGACCTGCAAGCATGTGATCGAGTCTGCCACAAAGGATGAGGGCCTATTTGCGTACCAATTGGGAAAAAAACGCACCCTTGAACTGACAGTAATCAGAAAATCAGGAAAATATGATATCTCGCTTTGCAAGAGTTTATCGCCAGGCATACAGAATCCCTGGCATTTTATTGATGAGGCATACATCACATTAGGATCTGATATCGAAGTATATGGGTACTTACACGAGCCGTTAGGAGATCATGAACTTTCCTTCACACAAAGATACCTTAAGGGCCATATCACTAGCATTTCTAGACAAAGAGAGTTTCCTGACTCGTTTGAATTGAATATCCCCGTTCTATTTGGCATGAGTGGATCACCGCTTGTATGCCATTTGCCAGTTGAGGGAGAGACCCAGAGAAGAACTTGCATAGCTGGTATGGTCTATGGCTGTCGCGAATCAGAAGTGGTAGGTCATACTGTGATAGAGACAGAAGTTTATAAAGAGAGAGTGTCCAAGATAGTCGAGTTAGGATTATCTTATATGCCAAAAGCCGTTTTCTCTGTACTTGGGGAAACAAAAATCGATTTTGATATAGAGGTGGCTACGGAGAAAGGTCTTGAAGAAATTGGCCAAATCACTCCAGCGGATGGCTTACAGCCACCGCTGATTTCAATCGTTATAGGTTCAAAATAATATAAGAGACACAAAGTGTTTCAAAAATATCAAACAATTTTCGATCAGCAAGTAAGAGTTTGGGCTTCAATTGCTTGCAATGAGTGGGGCTTCCCTGATCCTCCAGAACAGTTCTTTGAGAAACTGAACGAAAGGTTACCATCAGGACTACTTGCCACCATTGGCTTCGGAATTGACAAGGGTATTGTGGTCCCTAGCGGCAGCATGTTCAAAATCAAGGGATTGGCCCAGACAAAAGGTCCTTATAACTGGTTCAGCCGAGACAATGCAAAACGTAGACCTAATCCAAACTGGGAATACTGTATTCAGGTCGCCGAGTATGTCCGCCTTTGGCAAGCATTCGAGAATACCGATCACGTCCTAACCTTCGAAGACGCTCTTATGGACATTGGAGTCTATAAAGACAATAAGCTATTGGTCTGTTGTGAAATCAAGGAAAAATCCAGCCAAGCCAGAAAACTTATTGCAGGAATAAAAGCCTACGAGACAGGAATTGACCTGACAACACCAGACAGGGGAAACGACCCATTGAGAAAGGCAAAGTATATCGTACACCAAAAGCCTCTTTACTTCTATTTGGTCGCGATAGGAGTTCGATACGAGTTCAGCGTCACCTTTCCCGAAGGCAAGACTTTCGAGCTTAAAGAGGACATCATTCCATTCATATGAAATATTAATCATGACCCTATAACAATTGCATCAACCCGACGCGGATTAGCCACCTCATGTTTTTGCTGTCGATGATTGCCCGCGCAGGTTATGCAAGTCGTTATGGCTAAAAATATTTGTTAGAAAGTGATATAATGAATCCAAGTCCAAAACAAAGGAGAAGGTTAAGAATGAAAAATATTTTGACAGCAGTATTTGAAAAGGTTCCAGAAGGATATATAGGATATGTTGAAGAACTGCCAGGTGCCAATGCTCAGGGAGAAACATTAGAGGAGGTAAGGGAGAGCCTAAAAGAAGCAATAGAATTGGTTCTCGAAGCGAACCGGCAGTTAATGGAGGAAGAAATCAGCGGGAAAGAATTTATAAAAGAGCCTTTTGGAACCATTTCTACATGAAGCGCGCAGATTTAATCCACCATCTTGAAAATTGTGGGTGTGAATTTCTCAGAGAAGGTTCTCGGCATTCAGTTTATGTGAATCGCAAGCAGAAGAAAGCATCCACAATCCCCCGCCATCGTGAAATATATGACAATCTTTGCCGTAAAATATGTAGAGACTTGGGAATAAGACAGCCATAACTGCATCAACCTGACGCGGATTAGCCGCGTCAGGTTTAAGTACGGTGGCCTGGCCGCGTAGGTTATGC
>Ga0209427_10000381_pt1 | contig 46571 bp, 36 predicted proteins | sample DeeMarSWOR136_30_FD_187465 | JGI IMG/M metagenome (GOLD analysis project Ga0209427, IMG submission 187465) | Marine sediment microbial communities from White Oak River estuary, North Carolina - WOR-1-36_30 (SPAdes) (version 2) | ecosystem: Environmental > Aquatic > Marine > Intertidal zone >...
ACTTGACAAAACTGTCTTACTGTTATATATATGTATAACAGTGAGAGTCGAAAAAAGAAGGTACTTCGATATCAGGGTCGACGTCAAATCCGCGCTCCCCGTCTATGAACAGGTCAAAAGAGCTCTCAAGATCGCTATTCTCTCCGGATGGCTTGAAGAGGGCGACCAGCTGATGTCGATCAGGGAGCTGGCCTTAAAGCTCCAGATAAATCCCAACACCATCATCAAAGTCTACTACCAGCTTGAGATGGAGGGATTTGTGGCCTCGCGGCCGGGAGCCGGATATTTCGTCAAACTCGACAGAAAAAAGCTGCAAAAAGAAAAAAGGGAGTTGTTCAAGAAGGCAACCGATGAATACATCTCAAAAATAACAGATATGGGATATTCCTGGGAGGACATCATTCAAGAAATAAGCCTCAGGAAAAAGGAGGGATCATGACCGAAGCATTGATCGGGGCCAACGTGCTCTGCGCGCTTATCTCTGCCAAATGGGCCCTGGACTTAGGATTCAGCGAAGGACGTCAGCTGTTGTACCTGATAGGCGGATTGCTTCTCGGCCCGTTTATGCTGCTCATCCTCTACATCCGCCTCCAGTACAAACATAGAGCCGAAAACAAGCTCCAAAACAAGGCATCTTAAAGAAGATAATAGGGAGGTCGCTGCGTCAGCATTTTGACCGCACACAAACTCCCGAGCGCGCAAGGTTTTCGATACTTTAAAATAGGGCCAAAAATGAGCGCCAGAATAATGAAGGAGCCAGCCAATGATAAGCATTAAAGACCTATCCTTCAGTTATGGGAAATTAAAAGTCTTTGAAAATTTCAGTCTCGATGTACCCGAAGGTGAGGTTTGTCTGATTACAGGAATTAACGGTGTGGGCAAAAGCACCTTACTGCGGCTGATGGCCAAAGTTCTGCGTCCGGCAGCAGGGGAAATCATCTTTGATGAGAAAATGGGACAGGACCCCAGGCACAAGATCGGATTCATATCGGATATACTCAGCCTGTATGAAAGCCTGACTGTCGCTCAATCCATCGATTTCCACAAGTCAGTCTACAACTTATCCAAGTTCGACGACTCTCTCATCCGCCACACAAAAATCGGTCTCGATCAGAAAATCAAGGAACTGTCCTCAGGACAGAAGACGATTTTTCACCTGAGTCTCATTCTTTCTACTGAACCTGAGATCCTGCTGATCGACGAGATCATTCACTCCATAGATGCCTACCTGCGTCGGGTCTTTCTCGAACAGCTGATTCAGTTGCAGTCCGAACGCCAGCTGACCATCATCATGGTCAACCTGAACTTCCACGACATCGAACACATGGTGGAGCGGGTGATCCTGCTGAAATCAGGAAAGATCGCCGTGGATGAAAAAATAGAGGCTTTAAAAGCAAAGGTTAAAAAGGTGATTTCGGCAACCAAGCCCCAGTCTACTCCTGTCCTCTCTCAAATCGACTTTACCGATCACTCCGAATTCTTTGTCTATCCTTATGACTGGAAGATAAAGGAGCAGATTGAGGGCGAGGTCGTGGACATGGACCTGACCGAGATCGTCAGCGCTTTCATCGGAGGCGAGTATGCTTAAAAAAGAGATATCCGATTCTTTAAAAACATTCATTCTCTGCTTGCTGTTGTTTTTGGGTGTCCCTCTAGGCTATGTGATGGATAAGTTCATTATTCATTTTGGCTGGAAGCTCTCGGAGATCTTTAATTTCATGTATCTTATGACCATAATTGCCTTCCCGCTTGCTGCCGGATTGACCATTTTCCAATCAGAGAAAAAGGACAGGGCATTCGAGTATCTTTTCTCCCTGCCTCTCTCCAGGCCTCAGATCCTTATGTATAAAGTCCTTCCCCGCCTGGTGATTCTGTTGGTATTGATTGCTGTTTCGACTCTTTTCTCTGTGTACCAGAACATCTGGATAGCCGGCTTTAACCTGGTTGTCTTGTTTTTGATCTCCATAGTCTTGAGCGTTTCATTCAATTCACCGTTGATAGGGATTATAGGGGTTTCTTTCTTCTTTTACGGCTATTATACAAGTTCGCAGATCATATACATGATCTTTACCGGCTGGAACCCGGGAAAAGCATTCCCAGATTCCACTTTGACCGTAATTCTTCACAACATATTCGCAGCTGTCTTGCTCCTGACACCACTGGGAATCGCGTTCTGGATCACGTTTAAAAAAATGGATGTCAAACCCTTGAAGCTGCAGATGAAATCTTATTATCTAATCGTTCTGCCCACGCTTGTAATATTCATTGTATTCATCGTTTTATTTTTCAAAAAATATTTAAATTATATGCAATGAAAAATTACCCAACTGAATATACAAAAAACGCTTTGGAAGGGATAAGCACTCTTCAAATTCAGTAACTCACTAACATCTTAAATCAGGAGCCGTATCTCGTTGGATATAAATATATGACAAAAAACTCTAAAGGGGGAAAAAATGACAAAAAAATTTATTCTTTTTTTAGTTTTTATCATCGTGATTCTTTTGGCCGTGATCTGCCTTCCAAAAGAAACGACTAACTCAGAGTATGCCTCAATTCAAAAGTCTAACGACGTGGTCGTTATTTCCAATCCAAAGACACCAGCCCATAAAATGCGGATTGTCTTTAAAGAAGAGCTTACTATAGGAGAGGTCGAAGGAGACGAAAATTACATGTTCGGCGGCAGCATTTCTTTTAATACAGACGATGAAGGGAATTTTTATGTAGCTGATTCGGACAACAACAGAATCCAGAAATACGATCCAGAAGGAAAATATCTCCTCACTATCGGCAGAGAAGGACAAGGTCCAGGGGAGTTTCGCAGTTTCTCTTTGCCTCGATTTGATAAAGATAACAGTCTGTACATAACTGACGGATCAAACCGAAGAATTTCTTTTTTTGACAAGGATGGTCAATATCTCAAACAGATACGCATGCAGGAAAGACATAATAATCTGTACATCAATTCAAAAGGATTGATCATCGCGACAAAGTCCAGTCAATCTGAAGATGATAATATCATGAAGTCAATCGCTACATATGGCCTTTTCGATGAGGGGTTTAATTTGGTCAAGGAACTTTATAAAGACGAAATTGAAATGCCTAGGCTAGCAGGGGCGGATGAATCTTCCATTGCAAAATTCCTTACACACGCATTGAGTGAATTGGCCTTTAGACCGTTTGTGAGATATACCCTGGCAAATAACGATCTTATTTATTTAGGTTATCCCGACAAGTATGAGATAAACATCTATTCTTCTGAAGGAAAAATCGTGAGAAAAATCACCAGAGATTATGATTTCTTACCTGTAGGTAAAAAAGATGAAGAATATTTTATTGAAATCGTAAGTAACAGTGATGATTTCTCAAACCCAATCTTTACAGAAGACCTAAAGAAGAAAGTCTTTCAGCAGTTAAAATTCCCGAAATATAAACCCGCCTACCAGGCTTTCACTTTAATGGAGAACGGCTGGCTGGCTGTGATCATAGAATCCATTGATGGCGAATACACGTTTTTCGATATTTTCGACCAGGAGGGAAGGTACATCGCAAACTTCAAATCAACAGATATTACTCTGCCGGGTGAGGGATTGATCGCGGGTGAGGGATCGATCTATGGATTTCAATTCTTCTTTAAAAATAGAAAAGCGTATGCGGTGACGGAAGAAGAAGGATACAAATTTGTCAAAAGATATGGTGTTGAACTCCAGGAATACAAAGGAAACAAATGGGTCAAAAGCAATATTAAGCTGAATGGATAGTTTCTAGTTTACTCGATTTTGGAATCTTCCTCATGGGGTTCCTTCCAGCTCTCCAATCCTTCTCTGAATAAAAAGGCAACGATAATCAGCCCGACTATCGGGTCAGCCTGCCAGAATCCGAACAGATAGTTGCATCCCAGACCCAGAAGGAGCGCCACAGAAAGAAAGGCGCAGGCCAGGGTCTCTTTGGAATCGGCGACCAACGCCCGGCTGTTGATCTGCTTGCCGGTCTGGTATTTCTGCCAGGTCAAGACAGGCATGACGATCATCGATACTATGGCGATGATGATCCCCGGAAGGGAAGGGTCAGGAATTTCTTTTCCAATCAATTTCTTCAAGGATTGGAACAAAACATAGAGCCCGAGAATGAAGAAAGTCAGGGCCACAAGTCTCATCGCCTTTTTCTCTGCTCTTTCTTCTTCCTCGGGGGATATTTTCCCGTGCTGCCTCAGCCGCCAGATCAGAACAAATCCCGACAAGGACTCGACAACACTGTCCAATCCAAAACCAACCAGAGCGATGCTGTTGGCGATAGCGCCGAAAACAAGGGATACAGCTGCTTCGACGATGTTGTAACCGACCGTAAAATACTCCAGCCGGAGTCCCTTTTTATAAAGTTTCTCCATAACCTGCACTCGACTTTTACTCAAAACAAATCAAATTTCATCATATCTTAATCGATTTGATCTGTACACATTCACTACACATGTCCTCTTTTGAGTCCTTTAACATCCCTATATGATCCACTCTTCTTGAGGATTTTAATGGCATAAAATTTGCATTCATTTTATGAGCAAGAGTACAATTAACGAGCAATATGCTAAGGAAATAAGCTGAGAGGAAAACAGCCTGAGGGTGACGATCCCGATAGAGTAAAATCCGATGAAACGAGCATGCATATCTGACTGTTTAATTTTAGTGATATTACTCACCATCTCATCTCCCTCCAGCTTTAGCCAGGTCACTGAACCAAGCTCAGAAGACCAAGCCGGGCTGGAAGAAATCCTTGAGAAATGCGCGGATTACTGCCACAAATTGGCCAATGCAGCGCTTGACTTCGTCTGCATAGAAAAGATCAAAGAAGAAATGTTCTTTCACCCTCAAATGCTCGTATCTCAATACGGCACCCGCTATACTTCTGTAGGACGAACGACCAGAAAAAACGTCTATGTCTACGATTATCAATTGATCCGAAAGAAGCTCCAGATCAAGGAAAGCCGAATCCTTATCGAGGAAAACGGTAAGAAAAAGAATGAAAAAAACGCCGGATTGAAAACACACATGTTCGGCCACGAGCACATCATCTTCGGTCCGGTGGGTCTTCTGAGTGAATTCTGGCAGCAGTATTATGCTTACAGGATAGTCAAAAGAGAGAAGCTCAAGGGTGAAAGAGTCATCGTCGTCGAAGCGATTCCGATCCCTTATCTGGAAACGGATAACCTCTACGGCAAAGTCTGGGTCAGAAAAGGTGATTTCAGCATAATGAAGATCGAATGGGAGCCAAAATCACTTAAAAATTATGAACTGATAGAAGAAAACGCCAAGAAGCTCAACGCCAAACCGCTAATCAAATTATTCTCCGAGTATGCCTTTGAAAAGAACGGCATCCGCTTTCCCAGCAGATACCTGATCACCGAGACATACATCCACAAGAGAGGAACAAGGTTTACGAGGTCCAAGACAACCGTAACCTACAAAGATTATAAATTCTTTACCGTTGAAACCGAGGTCAAATATTAACCTGACCGGAAGATCAAAATTGTTTACAAGGAGAAAAGAAGAGTGAAAAAGTATATGTTCCTGATTACAGTCGCAATTTTAGGCATCGCCCTCTTTGCCCAGGAAATCACCCATGAAACTCTGGTCATCAACATAGAAGTCCCGGTGAGAGTATTCAAGGGCGAAAAATTCGTGGAAGACCTGACCATCGACGACTTCGAAGTCTTCGAGGACGGCAAGATCCAGAAGATAGAAGCTGTCTACCTGATCAAAAAAACAAGCATAGAAAAAAAGGAGGGCGAAAAAATATTCTCACCCAATGTCTCCAGAAACTTCGTCCTTCTTTTTCAAGTGCAGGACTACCTTCCCAAAATCGAAAAAGCTCTGGATTACTTTTTCAATAATGTCATCATGCCCGGTGATGCCCTCACGGTTTTCACCCCGATGAAAACATATAATTTCAAAACCGAGGCTTTATCCCTGCTGCCGAGGGAAGAAATCGTAAAGCAGCTCAAAGCGAAAATCAGAAAAGACACTCTGATGGGAAACTCTGAATACAAACACCTGCTGAGAGAGATGCAGGAACAGGTGGCAGGCGTCGATGAAATGTCTATCCAGATCGTCCAGCTTTTGCTCAACCGGCTGGAAGAGCTCCGGCGTGTGGATGAGAGCAGCCTGATGGGATTTGCCGAGTTCTTGAAAGCCAAGGAGGGACAAAAATACGTGTTCCTCTTCTACCAGAAAGAACTCCTGCCTCAGCTTGACCCGACGACGCTCAGCACTCGCCAGAGCCTTTCGCAGGACGAGCAGCACTTCCTTTTCCAGCTTTCAGACCTGTTTCTCCATTACAGGAGAGATATCGCTTTCAATGTCGACCGCATCAAACAGGTCTTTTCTGACTCCTCCATATCCATCCATTTTCTCTACATCACCAAAGCTCCGGTGCTGAGCGTGGAGGGCATGCAGCCCTCACCGGTTACCTGGAGGGAACAGTCCGAGGATATCTTCAGCGCCTTCAGAGAGATGGCTATGGCGACCGGCGGATTGACGGACAGCTCATCGAACGCCGCCTCCTCCTTCCAGCGAGTGGTCGATGCCTCGGAAAACTATTATCTGATTTATTACGCACCCAAAGGCTATAAACGGGACGGCACGTTTCGAAACATAGATGTCAAAGTCAAGAACAAAAATTACAGGATTTCGCACCGCGCCGGATATTTCGCGAATTAGGGAATAAATTGAAGGCCTCACTTATGGGATTACAGCTTGCAGTCATCGCCACCCAATCCCTAACTCAAAGAGGAATTCAGGAAGAGAGGAGGGAAAATGAGAAAAATTCTTTTGATACCAGTCCTTTTGCTGGTTTTCTCTACATATCCCAGCCTTGAGGAATTAGGCACATATGCGCCCCAGGCCCAGAAAAAACAGCAAGCCCTGCAGCATGAAGTGACAGTCGTCTTGAAGCTGGTTCAGGTGTATGTCGCGGATAATAAAGGGAATCCGGTGATGGATCTCTCCAAGGAAGATTTTATCCTGTATGACAACGGCAAGCTGCAGACGATAACTGACTTCGAGAAACACCTGCATGCCCGACCTTACAGACTGGCTAGGCCTGAAAAAGAAGCCGAAGAAAGGATCGCAGAGACAGCGCTTCCTCCCTCCCCTGAAACCGGATCACGGATGAACCGGAAATTCATCCTTCTCCTGGATATGGACAGGAATGACGCTGCAGGGGTCGGGAAATCCAAAAAAGCCGCACTGCATTTCCTCGATACTCAGGTTCTGCCAACTGATGAAGTCGGCGTTTTCTCATATTCCCGATATTACGGCTTGATCATCCATGAGTATCTCTCTTCTGATCGTGAAAGGGCCAGGGAAGCCATAGAAACCATAGAAGAAATTCCGGGAATACGCCCCCGGAGCTCGACCGAATTGACTCTGGAAGGAGAGCAGGCGCGGGCTGAAGCAGAGGTGGGTGGAGCGGACAGAAAGGGAGGACAGGAAGGAATGGGGGCCAGCCAAACATCAGAAAGTTCTGGTTCACCTTTGAATTTCAGCTTTGTGGAAAATCCCGGAGACCCGGATGACATCGAACACAGGACCGAAAAATATATCTTCACCATGAGAGAGCTGTCTAAAGCCATGCGCTATATCCCCGGATACAAAAACATCATTCTTTTCTCTGCTGGAATCCCCCGATATCTGCTGTACTCAGGAGATCAAAGATTCAGGGAGAAATACGAGGAGATGGCCAAAGAGATGGCCTCATCCAGCAGCCCGGTGTACACAGTCAACACCATGGGAATCAAACGCGACCAAACTCTGGAAATGCTGTCCCGGCTTTCCGGGGGAAGATTTTTTCACAATATCGAAGATTATCAAAAAATCGCTGACCAGATCCAGAATGCCACCAGCAGCTATTATGTCCTGGGCTACCCCATCGACGAATCATGGGACGGCAGATACCACGAGATCAAGGTCAAGGTTAACCGGAAGGGATGCCAGGTCCATGCCCAGCAGGGATACTTCAATCCCAAGCCATTCCCCGAGCTCTCAGAGTTCGAAAGAATGCTTCACCTCGTCGATGTGGCTCTGGGCGAGAATCCCTATTTCCAGACACCTCTGACCTTTAAGGCGATGGCCCTCCCCTGTTCAAGGATAAAAGGGTCCAACCTCGTCCTTCTCTCCGAAATACCCATCGATACGATCCCTGATGTCGCTGAAGGCAAAGCAGAACTGATGACCTTTATTTTCAACACAAAAAACAAAATTGTCTCTTCGGCGAAAGGGGAAATCGACTTCTCCGCATTTTCCCAGAAAACAATCTATCATTATACAATCTTTTCTCTTTCGCCCGGCAGGTATGAATGCCGGATAGTCCTGAGAAACCTGAAAACGGGTAAAGCGGCTGTGGCCTCTTCCTCTGTCCTGGTCTCTGAGCCCTCTCAATCCGGGATAAAGCTCTATCCACCTCTCCTTTTGATTCCGGATAAAAAATCTATTTATCTCAAACTGGCAGGAGGAAAGCAAACCAAGGCCATTTCCTTGACTGATGTCTATCCCTTCGTGACCAATAATCACTCGCCAGTCTTTGAGGTTTTAAGCCAGGATACCTTGAATTTATGTGGAGTGGCAATCTGTTCTGTGGGGGACATCCCAAATCCTGCGGTCAAACTTTCCGCCCATCTGGTAGAACTCCAGACTGGCATAAGGATTCCTCTGCACTTCTCCATCCCTTCATCCGCGAAGGAAAAAGAGGCAGAAATATTCCTGCTGGAATTCAAGCTTCCGGATTTGAATCCAGGGGAATATTCGGTCGAAATAGTGGCTGAGGAAGTCAACTCGCAAGCGAAGTCTAAAGTGATAAAAAATCTTAAGGTCAGGTGAGAATCCGCAATGAAAAAAAGCTACTTTTATTTGGCTCTTTTATCAGCGGTCCTTCTTTTCTCTCTCCATCATCTTCTCCCCTCTGAAACCGTTCAGGAAAGACAGGAACTTAAACCCTTGGAGTATGAGGTTACTGTCGTCCTGAAGCTGGTCCAGGTCTTTGTCACGGACAACAAAGGAAAACCGGTCATGGACCTCAGCAAAGACGACTTTCTCGTCTATGACAACGGCAAGCTCCAGACCATCACCGAGTTTGAAAGGCATGTCCTCCCTCAACCTGAAAAGCTCTCTCCGCCGGAGATAAAAGAGAAAGAAAGGCTGTTGGAGACAGAAATCCCTCCTGCCCAGGAAATGGCCACCAGGATGAACCGTAAATTTTTTCTTCTTCTGGACATTTCCTTTAATGACGGTCTGGGGATGATCAAGTCCAAAAAGGCGGCCCTACACTTTATGGACACCCAGGTCCAGCCGACGGATGAAATCGCCTTTATCACCTATTCCACCATCAGCGGCCTGGGCGTGCGAGAGCACCTGACTACCGACCACGAGAAAATAAGAAAGGCCATACAAAAAACCAGAGAACTTCCAGGCGGGATAGAGGGGGAAGGAGAGATAACAGCAGCTAATGAATTGATAAAGCGTCAGATTCTGGAATACCTTGAAGAGATAAGATTGTTCGCCAAATCCCTGCGCTACATCCCGGGCTATAAAAACATCATCTTCTTTTCTTCAGGAATCGACAGGGTTTTTCTCTATGACAGCGATGACCCCTCGATCCGGTATGAGCTGGAGGGTCTGAGCAGAGAATTATCCACATCCTCCTGCCCGGTCTACACGGTGAACACCGAAGGGATGAGGGCCTTGGCCAAACCACATGCGTCAAGAGGAGACCATTCTTTAAGGATGATATCCGACCTCTCAGGGGGTAAGTACTTCATGGACGTGGCCCGTTATGAACAAATCTCCGAGGAGATCCAGGACGTCACCAGCAACTACTATGTTCTGGGCTATTACATCAATGAGAAATGGGACGGCGAGTACCATGAGATCAAAGTCAAGGTCAAGCGCGAAGGATGTCAGGTGCATTCTCAGAGCGGCTATTACAACCCGGAGCCTTTCAGAAAATTCACCAAGTTCGAAAAGCAGCTCCATCTGATCGACCTGGCTTTGTCTGATAAGCCTCAATTCCAGGACCCGGTTCACTTTCCGTTGATCGCCCTTCCTTTTCATAAGAAGGAGGATTCGAATATCGTTCTGATATCCAAAATACCATCAGAAATCATTGAACAAACAGGAGAAGGGGAGAGTGAGATTGTGGCTCTTGCCTTTGATGAGGATAATACTATCGCTGCCTCGAGTGACAAGGAAGTCGATCTCTCCAAGATGCCCAGAGATACACTCTACCCCTGGGCAGTTCTCTCCCTTCCGCCGGGGGAATACAAATGCCGGTTGGTTATCCGGAACATGGACACGGGGAAAGGAGCTGTGGGCGCCAGCCCGGTTATGGTTTCCGAACCCGAGGATCAGGGAATTATGCTTTACCCGCCGCTACTGCTCGTCCAGGGCGAAAAGATTTCTTATTTTGAACTACCGCAGAAAAGGAAAGAAGAGGGCGCCGAAGCTATTCTGTATGAAATCTATCCCTTTCTATCCAAAAATTATATTCCTCTTTTTGAAGAGATTCCACGGGAGACTTCAAAATTCCTGGCCGCTGTCCGCTGCGCAACCTTCAGCATTCCTGAGCCTGAAATAGACATTTCTGCTCATCTGATTGACCCCATGACCACGGAAAGAATATCTCTGTCTCACTCTGTTCTCCTCGTTGACAGTAAAGAAGAGACGAAAATATACCTGCTGGAGATTCAGCTTCCGGAATTAAGGACCGGTGAATACACGCTGGAAATCGCTGCCGAGGAAGTCAAGACTCATTCAAAATCTGAAGTAGCAACCCAATTTAGAGTAAGATAGAAAAAGGGGACAGATCTTTATTCTCAATAATTATATGACATTTTTGGCATGATACCGAAGACAAAACCGTCACTTTTAGCTCAAGAGGTTGCCGCGCTAGAGCCGCATGACAATTCATATATCGTTGACGAATTATTGAGCGAGTAGGCCTGTCAGCTTTTTCTACTGCCATTCCATGCTGTATCTCTTCACGGAGGAGTATGCCTGCCCATTCTGGCTCACGGCCGTGTAGATCTTGTCTTTATCGACAACAAAAATCAGTTCATTTGCCGGAAGAGAAAATTTTCCGATGTTCCGTCCCTCAGGATCGAAGACATCATAACAAAAACCGCCCTTGCTGTCCCTCTCGAAAGTCCGGACATATATCCTTCCTTGGTCATCGCAGACAAAATAATAAATAGGGTTGTAATATTCTGGTATTTTGACTTTATAGCCAGGGGGAGTGGTGGTGCTTTCAATCATTTCTTTTTTTTCCGACTCTGTTATTTTCACAGGATCATAAGCTTTCACTATTTTGCGAAGCATTTTTCCTTCAGGGCTGGTAATTGATATCTCATAGCTTGAAGGATGGCTCCAGACTATATTATCATTTTTTAACACCCGGAATTGGAGGCTGGTATCCAGCATCTCAATAACATAGGGTGTCCGCTCCTCTTCAACAGTGACAATGGTCAAGACAGGTTTGAGTTTTGAATCAAATTTTTTCAACTCATGCACGTATCTTTCTCCTGGAATGAAGAAATAGCCGATGATGTTTCCCTCTGAGTCCGCTATCGTCCTTTCGAACATCTGATTTGCCGTTGAAATTTCCCCCAGACATTTCCCATCTAAAGAAAAATAAGAAATGCGTCTGTTGGATATATCGTAAAACATGAGCTCTTTTCCGGATATCAAATACATCCGGTACGGAAGCTGTAATTCACCAAAACCCTGGCCCTTTTTTCCGAAAATCCTCAGACCCTTTCCGTTCTTATCAAAGACTTTGATTCGAACATCCTTCAAATCCAGGACATATATATTCTCTTCTCCATCAACCTGGATGGAGCGAATATCGGAAAGTGTGTATTCCCTTCCTTCCGTCTCGCCCCCGATGGTCAATTTTTCTTTAAGGGCTATATTTTGCAGAGAGGCAGGAATTTTGGGATTATAGACTACAGGAACGCCATTTATAATCTTGATTTTTATTTCATCAGTCTGGATAAAAAAGGAGAAAACCAAGGACGTAATGAATAAAATCATGGAAAGTCTCAGAATGGGTGATAATTTTCTCATGATCCCCTCCTTATCCTTTAAAAATTTGTCTGGTCACTGACTCTAGTATTAATATACGCTTGGAATACCATGATGTCAAAAATTGTCCCTTGGAACGAGCCAGGATTATTTACGAGCAGGGATATTCGCAATTGCGGCAAGTCGGGCCGTGATAGGGAAAGCAATCTCACAGTCCAGTAGTAAACTGCGTATTCTGGAAAGAAATAAGGTTTTCTCGTATGAATCACACAGGCTGGAATGAAAAATTGAAAAGGAGAAAGCTAACTTATTGTAAACGGAATAAATGTTTCTACATTGTCATTGAGAGCGCAGCGAGGCGATCCCTTAGGAAAAAATGCATTCATTTACACGAGATTGATTCGTTTCACCCGCAATGACATATCAATTAATGCGTTTATATTGCTTTCTTTATCTATCAGAGAGGGTTTTCATGAATTTGACGATCAGTTCCTCTTCTTCCTCTGTCAATCCCAGGTCTCCCAGCTCCTCGGTGTTGACATTCTCCTGGATTTCTGGAGGAGGCCAGTTTTCACCGGCAATATCCCTTGTGTTGTAGAAGTGGACGATATCCTTGAGCGTCTTGAAGAAGCCGTTGTGCGCGTAGGCTTTGATAAAGCTCTGATTGGGCCTGAGATCCACGTTGCGCAGTGTGGGCACTTTCTGCTTGCCGTAGTTCTCAGCCGCATACTGAGCGAATTCAGCGGATGTCTCGAGGAATCCGCCAAGGCCTTTGTCCACCCAGTTCTTTCCCTCCTTGTTCCACTCCTCGGACATAGTATAGAAGGGGTTGAGAGGATTCCTGGGAATACCGAGGTTGTCGTAGGTGAAATCCGTAAACAGCGGTGGCTTGCCGTTGACCGACGTCATCACGTGGCATTCAGCGCACAGGCCCTTGGTGTTGAACAGCATCATACCCTTGACCTCGTCATCATCCAGCCCCAGATTCTTGAAGTCTGTCCAGTTCGATTCATCGATAGCCGCCACATCCAGACCGGCAGCTACCGTCTTCCGCCAGAAACCATCGAACTTGGAGCTGAAGGGATTGACCTCGGTGGTTCGTTCGAACGCCGCGATGGAGCGGGCGATCCGCTCATAAGTCCCGTCTATATCATCCAGGTCCAGCGAACCGCGGCCCCAGACTTTCTCGAAGAGGTCAATATAATCTGATTCACTCACTTTTAGAACAACCGCCTTCTTATCCGGGTTGTTCATCTCCAACGGGTTAAGGAAAGGACCCATGGCCTGTTCTGCCAGGGGGTCGTTCAGGTCCCATCCTGATGCCCGTCCATTCCAGAACATCCCGCCGACAAAAGTTCCTTCTTCATCCCTGTGCAAGATGGAGCTATCTCCGGCATAGGCGGCAGAAGGCGGCTTGGTGTTGCCGAACCGGCCCTGGACCGCGCCTTCATAGATTGACGCGGCGTTGTTGACCTCTGAATCAGGGCCCGTCCAGCCTGCCAGGGGGCTGTGGCAGGAGGCGCAGGACTGCCCGGGCGGGGTGGAAAGGTTAGCGTCAAAGAACAGCTTCTTGCCCAGTTGCTCCTTTGGAGTGAGCCCGGTCTCCTCGGCTTTTTGCTTGCAGCCAGAAAGAATGATCAGCGAAAGGAGCGCTGCTATGGCGATTATTCGTTTACACATCATAATTTCATATCCTCCGTTTTTTGTCATTTTCCATTTTTCACTGAATCATCTACTCCGTGATCAAGTATCAGCAGAAGATTTCAGCGCCTGAAATAGAAAAAGCATTGTACACCCCTGTAGACAATCTGTAAATCCCAGCCGGCATTTTCGGCCCTTTCCTGCCAGATCCTCTCGAATATCGTGCGATAATCCTCGAAGGGAATCTGCCTTTTAAGGTGGCCGGCATGTCTGTATATCTGGAAATAGAGCGGATTTATCTTGACCACAGCTTCTTTGTCCTCCAGCTTTTCGAGAGTGACCTCGTTTCCTCTCAAATTGGCCTGCTCCCAGCAAACGTAAAGAATGAAAGCTCTGGCTGGAGGGACGAACGGAATCCACGACTTGGCTGCCATGAAATACCCGGCACCGTCGCTGAATATGCGGAAAGCAGACTCTTTCCCTTCTTTCGTGGAGAGGTCATTGAAAAGCCAGACCATTTTAGACCAATAGAGCTCCTCGCGCGCCCATGCCTTCTGGCTCTCCGGAATGTCAGGAAACTCTGATGCTGGAAAGGAGGAGACCTTGTCCAGACGGATGAAGATGGCCTCAACATGGCGGTAGTACCACTCATCACCCTCAATCAGGAACATGAAGCAATAATCTCTCCAGGCGCCATATCTGCCCTTCAGCGGGATTATGAAATTCACCTGGTTTTCGTGCCGGACCATCTCCGGCTCTGCGTCCCATTCCTCCCATATCGCCCCTTTTCTAAACGTATTGAGAGCTTGAATCTGAGATTCCTTTGACAAAAATTCAAGCGGTCTGATGCGGTCTGGGGTGATCCGATTCTCCTTGAGTAGCGCCACGAACTCCCTCCATATCCTGATCTCATCCTGGCCGTAAAGGCCTTGAGATGACCAGGAGAGAAAGGCAATGAGCACGGTCAAAAACACGATCGATCGCTTCATCGGACTCCCTCCTTATTTCTCAAATTATCTCTCATGATTTTTATTGCGGCAATCTCATCATATTGGTCTCATTGCCAGTGGAGCGTCGCAATATGCTTGCATAAAGATTCATTTTTTTATGGGATTGCCTCGCTTTGCTCGCATAGACATATAATATTGCCAATGACTTATAATCACGTCAATGACCTTTAATGCTGTCAATGATATATAATTCAGTCACTTTGGGAAAACCATAAAAAAATGGAAACAGATGTGTCGATTTTCAGTCATGTTTAGTAAAAAAGATCGGTACCTGACCCCACTTTGTTTTATTAACAAATTGGGGACTGTCCCCAATTTTCGGAAAATAGATGACGCTTTTTTTATTGAGCTCTCAGAACATTCAATCTTTTCTTAGCGTCGTCGATTTCACTAATTCCCTGATCCGCATCCTTCCAGAGTCTGATAAATTTCTCGTAATGCTCGGATGCCTGCTTCCTCATGCCTCTTTTTTCGTAAACCCTGGCCAGCATGTAGAAGCTCCTGGCGTAGATGTCACCGTAGAGAAGCCTTCCCGTGGTCAAAGCAATGATTCTTTCGTACTTTTTCTGCGCTTCTTCCCAATCCCCGGCCTCGAAATAGGCTGAAGCCAGAGGCTCAAAAAAAAGAGCCTGGCTAAATTCCAGCTCCGACTGAGCAGGCAGCAGCGTCAGGGCCTGCTGGAGGTGTTCGATGGCTTTCTGGAAATTTCCTTTCTTCAGCTCGATCAGACCACGAAGATTCAGGTAGAGCCTTTCCGACTTCCTGTGGATATTGCTATCGATCAGCTCCTTGAGCTCGCGGGCAGCACTTGACGCCTTATCCAGCGAACCCATCTCGAGATATATCCGCCCCTTAAGATACAGAGCTTCCCTCTTTCTGGACAGGAGGCCTGACTTTGAAGCCACGTTCCAGGCGACATCGCACTCCTCCAGGGCTTTCTCAAAGTCAGAGGATTTGAGCCTCAGATAAACCGAGTAGAGATGAAACCATGAACTCCAATCTGTCTCGCCCAGCAGCTCCCCCAGTTCAACGCCCAGCTGGGCCTGCTCTTTCGATTTCCCAAACATCCCCCGGAGAATATACAAGGCACTGAGCCTTTTTATGCCCTCTTCATGGGCTTTGGGCTCCTCAGTTTCGAGCAGTCTCTGGTATTCATTTTCGGCGTTGTCCAGATCCTCTCTGTAATAGAATATATCTCCGTTCAACAGAAAATTCCGATAATGGTTCGGGTCAAGGCCGGAAGCTCTTCCCGCCTCAACCTGAGCCAGATCGTATCTTCCCTGACTCAGATAATTATTGGCCAGGATGAACCGAACGAGCGGGCTATTAGTAATATCTTTTAAGTAGAGCTCAAGGAACTCCCTGCTCTTATCGTACATCCCTTTGGCCGCATAGCTCCTGGCTATATTTTCATAGCTTAAGACCGATTCATCTCTGTTCTGAATGTTTATTTCAAAAAACGATAGGGCCTTATCCCATTCTTCCAAGAATGCATACAGAGCTCCTAAGTTATTATTGCCGATGGAATCGTCCGGGTAGAGCTGCAGCAATGTATCATAGGCCTCGATGGCTTTAGCATAGGTGGTCTCGGATTGAGAATAGAAGACACCATGAATATGGTAGCGCTCCCTCTCCGACACCCGGTCGCTCAATTCAAAAGCCTTCTGATAGCGCTTCCACGCCTCAGTCCGGTAGCCGATGTTGGTGTAGGCTACGGCCATGCTCCTGTAAGCCATGGCGAATTCGGGGTCGATCGCGACCGCTGTCTCCATGAGAGGAATGCACTTAAGGTAATCTCCGTTGGCAAAATATTCCATCCCTTCCAGGTAATACTTGTAGGCTTCGGTTGAGGTGGTGGTGATCTTTTCCACTTCCCTGTCGATATCGCCGGCTATCTCTGCCGCTGTCAGCTTAAAACTCTCTTTGATTTTCCTGGTCAGCTCATCCACCAAGGAGAACATACTTTCTTCTCCAATCCCTTCCACTCTTTCCGAACCGATCAGCTCGCCCGTGCTGGCGTCCTGAAGAAGCGCGTTAATCCTCAAGGTATCGCCGGCCATGGCCAGCTTGCCTACCAGGATGTACCGCACTCCTGCCCGGGACGATATCTCCTGAAGCGCCTTCGAGGAGTAGCTCTGCACCTTTAATAGATCCGATTCCTCCAGGATAGTGTAGAGCATCTCGCCACTCAGAACCCTCAAGTATTTGGATTGAGATAGGTCCGCGATCAAGAGGTCGGAGAGAGTTTTCCTCCAATGGTCAAACCGCTCATCTCCGGTATTGTTCTCGAAATACATGACAGCCAGCGACGGTTTATCCTGAGGAAATGGCGTTATCCTCTCTCTGGGTAAAAAACGCCAGAGCATAACGGCCAAAAGGATGACCGTGACTATAGCCAAAGAAGGAAGGAGGACCTTCTTCAGGGTGAATTTTACGGTTATTTCTTTATGGGTAACCGGTTTTCTCTTCGCCGCCATCCTTTCTGTGGTGGGCAAGCCTTTCTCCACTCTGCTCAATTCAGAGAGGAGAGCCTCGGCCAGCTGATACCTGCTTTCCCTTTTCTTCTCCATACATTTCAGGATCACCCGGCTCAATCCCTCAGGAACATGAACATTGACTTCTCTCGGGTCGGGAGGCTCCTCGCTCTTATGCTTCATGGCCACACTCAAGGGCGTTTCTCCCTCAAATGGCACCCGTCCTGTCACCATCTCGAACAGGATCACTCCCAGCGAATAGATGTCTGAGCGCTGGTCCACCTCCTTCATTTCCGCCTGCTCCGGAGACATGTACTCCGGTGTGCCGATGATCAACCCTGTCCCAGTGATCCCTTTTTTAATAAGGGAACGGGCTATCCCGAAATCCATGATCCGCACATTCCCCTCTTTATCGATCATGATGTTCTGGGGCTTTAAGTCTCGATGGACCACTCCCCTCCGGTGGGCCTCCATCAGACCTTCGCAAACCTGTTTGGCGATGGACACAGCTTTACCCACGCTCAAATGACCTACCCTTAAAATCGTGCTCTTCATATCCTCGCCAGGCACATATTCCATGGTGATGTACTGCGTGCCCCTCTCTTCATTCAGGTCATACATGCGGCAAACGTTCTTGTGAGATATCTTCCTGGCGAGTTTCAGCTCGTTCCGGAAGCGCTCAATCGTCTTCTTGTCCGAGGAGACTTCAGGATTAAGAAGCTTAAGAGCCACCTCTTCATCAATCTTCTTATCGAACACCCTGTAGACCTGCCCCATGCCGCCTTTGCCCAGCTCTTCGATCACCTCGAACCTCTCGGCGAAAGTGCTGCCCCGGGCCAGCTCGCCAGAGGGTATCTCCAGCGTCTTGGTGTGAGAATCCAGGATCTGTTCCGAGGAAAGAAGGGGAGAGCCGCACTTGCTGCAGAAGCTGCTGTCAGCAGGGTTTTCGGATCGGCATTTTGGGCATTTCATACCGGTTTCTCTTCAGATATTTCAAAGAAAGAGTAGCAATTCGAAAGAAAAGAGTCAAACCCAGTCGGGTAAAATCCTATTTGAAGTTAAACGTGTACGTGTATTTCAGCATGATTGTCCGGCTGCTGGTGAAAGGAAGATTAGGCAGCTCGCGGTAGCGGTTCGTGTTCAGGCCCTCGTTATAGACCAGAAAGAGGTCGTTGCCCTCACTGGGATTGTAGCGTATGCGGATGTTAGCGATGACCGCATGGATAGCGCTGTTGTACTGGATGAAGGCTGAGGCTGAGAACTTGGTGCTCAGCATGGCCAGGACTCTGGCTCTGATGATGTGGGCCGTGAGCTGCTGATTCCGGTCAGGAAAATCGACTCTGTTGAACTGGTAGGTGCCAGTCAATTCCAGGCTCGAGGAGATGCTCCACCAGGGGGAGATGCCGACTGTCAACCGCCAGCCGTCATAAAAAGTTCCTGCTTCGATTGTGTTTTCCAAGTAGAAAGGCTTGGACATAGGCGTAATGATCGTTCCCGTCAACCCGTAGAATTCATACTGCCCGACCGGCACTACGGTATCATCCGAGAGCTCGAATTCCTCCGGAACATGCTCATAGTAATACTTGAGCATGAAATCGCCAAACCAGCCGGACTTTCCCTCGAAGTACCAACCGGGCCCGACATCAGCCGATTCGGTAGTCATATGATCGTTCTCCAGCAGAAGAAACCCGTCAATATAGAGGTAATGCCTCAATAGGGCGGACTTCTCGCCAGGCCTCCAGCCGTAAAGCAGCCGGTCTCCGAACCGGGTGTAGTTATCACGAGTCAGGAAACCTACTCCTGGATTGAATTCAGAGCCCGTTCGGGAAAAGCTCAGGTCATAGCCGACGCCTTCCAGAGTTCGTCTCTCCCAGCCGACGCTCATCCTTGCCTGGTCGAGCGAAGACAGCCTGTTTATCTGGCCGTCCTCGAAACTCTGGGCCCACTTCAGGGAGAGATAATCATCTCCAAAGAGCCGAAAGATCCCATCCAGGCCGTAAGCGATGTTATACTTGCCGTCCACACCGATTCTGGTCGTCATTATGCCGCCGACATAGGAGTATGGATTGAAAACCTGGCGGCGCAACCGGAACACACCGAAATTCTCTGAGGGCTGATCTTCGATCCTGGCTGTCTGCATATCCAGAAATCCCAGGTCCCAACGGCCGGCCCGGCCCACCAGGCGAACTCCGCCAAAAATCCGGGCCGACTCTCCTTCGTAGATACCGATCCGGCGGGAATAAAAAAGACGGTTATCTCCACCCAAGTTGAAGTCAAAAATGCTCGAGCGCTCCTGAAAAAAAAGCCTTTTTTCCGGAAAAAATAAAGAAAAGCGAGTCAGGTTGGTCTGTTCATCATCCGCTTCGACCTGGGCGAAGTCGGTGTTCAGAGTCAGGTCTAGAGTGAGGTTGCTGGTCAGCCCGTACTTGATATCCAGCCCCACTTCGTGGGCTGGCTCATCGTCCCTGATATAAGCTGTCTCTTGGTCATTGAGCTCGAAAGACTGCCCGAACCCTCCCAGCGCATAGGGAGCCACATACAGGGGCTTTCGGCTGTACAGCCCTTCAAAAATAACTTCCTGGGCCTGGGAAGGCTTAAACCCGCTCCAGCCACCCCACTTGGGTGAGATTCCCGGAAAAATGATCAGCTCGTTCTTGCGAGCGATCCAGCGCCAGGCGATGAGCCCCATCACCACACGACCGTCTTTGTCCTGAAAGCGGAGGCTTGAGAACGGGATGCGCATCTCCACAAACCAGCCTTGTTCGTTGCGGACAGTCGCCACATCCCAGAAAGTATTCCAGCTGGCGTTGAAGGGTTCTTCTCCAACAGCATCATTAAAAACGTGCATATCCAGACGGAGCCCCGATGGAGTCGTAAAAAACACAAGCGCATTCTCCTTATCATTAAAGGAATCAATAACGACACCGAACCATTCGTTGTTGGGTTTCATCTCGTCCCTTTTTTTTGAGGCTGACTGGATCCGGGTAGGCTCGCTGTCAAAAAGGCGTCCTGCTAGATAAAGGTAATCATTGTCAAAGGCGACCAGGATCTCTGTCCTTTCCGAAGGCTCATCTGGGAAATTCGGCGAGTGCATCACCACCGGAAGAGGTTGAATGCCTTCCCAGGCCTGCTCATTGCTCCATCCGTCAAGTTTGACCGCACCTCTGATGCGCGGTATCACCTTCTGACTGTCGATGCCAGGCTTTTGTCCTGGCTCTTGCGCAAAGAGACTGACTTTCTTCCTTCCCTCTTCCAGACCGAAGACAGGGCTTGGCTGAAGAAACACAACAATAAGCACTCCGATTATGGCCGTGTCTCTCAGGCGCATGATCTTTCCGTTTGCCTCTGGTTTAATGTATATACGCTTATATTCTCTATAAGTTCATATTTTCTGCCTTATAGCAGAGAATAAATCAGGAGTCAAATGAGACACAGGGACTCTTGAGTTCACATCAGGAGATATTCCTTTTTGACTTCGATTTTTCAGGGTGATAATATTTCTCAACGCAGAGGGACAAGGAAATAAACACGCCATGAGAACCACCCTGATCAGAGGAGGAACCGTCGTCCTGGGACAGAACGTCTCTCAGCAGGATATTCTCATACAAGGGGAAACCATCTCTGACCTGGGTGATCTCTCCGGGAGGCACGCGGACACGGAAATCGATGCCTCAGGCCTGCTTGTGCTTCCCGGCGCAGTCGACACCCACGTCCATTTCAACGATGTGTTCATGAACACGGTCAGCGTCCATGACTTCCACAAGGGCACACTGGCCGCTGCTTACGGCGGCGTGACCAGCATCATCGACTTCGCCAACCAGGCGCCGGGCCAATCGCTGGCCAGCACTCTCGAAAAAAAGAAGAAGGAGGCTGAAGGAGAAGCCCTGGTCGACTGGGGCGTTCATCCCGTGATCACAGAAGCAGCGCCTGAAGTCATCCAGGAGATTCCGCTGATGGTCCTCGAGGGCGCGCCGACCATCAAATGTTATATGGCCTACCGCAAAGAAGGGCTGATGGTCGAGGAAGAGGAGTTGAAGCGCATCCTGAAAGCCCTGCGGGATGCAGGAGGCATGCTCCTGGTTCATGCCGAAGACAATGAGATCATAGAGGAAAACATTCGCCGAATGATAAGGTCGGGGAAGACACAGCCAGTATTCCACGCCAAAAGCCGGCCTCCTGAGGCTGAGGAAAAAGCCATAAACCGCTGCATCCAGCTTGTCCGGGAGACATACGGACGTCTTTTCATCGTTCATCTGGCCTCGGCTGAAGGCTTGGAGATCGTCGGAACAGCCCGGAGAGAAGGGCTGGATGTCATCGCCGAGACCTGCACCCACTATCTCCTGTTTACCGAGAAGATGCTGGAGCGAAAGGACGGCATCAAGTGGATCTGTTCCCCGCCGCTCAGAAACCAGGCTGTCCAGGACAAGCTCTGGCAGGGCCTCAGGGACGGACGGATCTCGATGGTCAGCTCGGATGACGCGGCCTTTTCCTGGGAAGCAAAACTTTTCGGGGCTGACCGTTTCGATAGATGTCCCAACGGTATTCCCGGGATCGAGCCCCGCCTCTGTCTGCTTTATTCCGAAGGAGTGGTTAAAGGGAAGCTCACGCTGCCCAGGTTTGTCGAGCTCGTCTCCACTGTCCCGGCCATATTGTTCGGGCTGGCTCCAAAGAAAGGGTCACTCAATCCTGGCGCTGATGCGGATATTGTCCTTCTTGACCCGGAAGCAAGCTGGACCATGAATCAGCAGACGCTGCATATGGCCGCCGACTGGTCTGCTTATGAGGATATCGAAATAACGGGCAAAATCGCCAAAGTACTTTCTCGGGGCGAACTCATCATCGATGGAGAGGAGTGTTTAGCTCAAAAAGGAAGGGGGCGATACCTCCGCCGCAAGCTGAATTTTCCCTGAAAAAAGAAAATGAAAAAACAAAGCAAATTACCGATCTATTCAGGAGCTTCTCCTGAAAAAGTGGCCTCCGACCTGGAGCCTTTAGTCGATTTTCAAGAGGAAGGATTATCTCTCAAGACCTTATACCGTTTGATCGAAGAACGCCTTCTCCCTCATCTGATGCGCTACGACCGTCCAGAGTTTCAGTCCATGTTCAATTTTTTACCTGAAGAGGGGGCGGAATTCGGAGCAAAAATCGCTCTCCGCTACAATCAGGGAGTGACCAACTGGCAGGTCTCTCCGGGAGGAGCCATGCTCGAGGAACTCTGCGGTAAAGCTCTGTGCCGACTCTTCGGTCTCTCCCCCGGCTCTGATGCCACATTCATGTATTCGGGAACCTATGCCAACCAGCAAGCTCTGTACCTGGCTCTTCATTGGAAAGCGGAAAAGAAGGGCTTTGATTTCACCAGGAAGGGGCTCAAGGGTTTCCCGGAACCTGCCCGGCTGGCAGTGATAACCTCCCGTGATGCTCACTTTTCCCTCAAACATGCTGTTCGCATTCTGGGGCTGGGCGAGGAAAGCCTCATTACCCTGGACGTTGACAATAACCGCCGTATCGATGTCAGCCTTATGGAACAAAAATTGAGTGAGATCAAAGCAAAGAGAGATGTTTTCTGCGCGGTGGCCACAGCAGGAACGACATCCACAGGTTCGGTCGACCCTATCCCTCCGCTGGCAGAGGCCTGCAAAAAACTCGGAGCCTGGCTTCATGTGGACGGAGCTTATGGTCTGGCCTACAGCCTTGTTCCGGAATGGAAGCCGTTGTTTGCCGGATTGGAACTCGCGGATTCGGTCTCCTGGGACCCTCACAAGCAATTCGGTGTTCCGATCCCGAGTTCGCTTCTTTTCGTGCGCCGGCAGGGGGACTTTGAACGCATGGCCCTCTATGGCGATTATTTCAATCCCGAAGGTCAAGGTGAGCCCAACCCGGGACTGAAATCCCCGCCGTCCACCCGGCCCTTTTCAGCGCTTTCTCTCGTGACTTCGCTGCGCTATCAGGGCCTCAAGAAGGTGATCGAGAGGCTTGGCTTTCCCCTCGAAGCCATCAAAACCCTGGCTGAAAAACTCAAGGATAAAGAAGACATCGAACTCTGCCACCAGCCTGATACAGGGATTCTCTGCTTTCGCATCGTTCCTCAAGGCTTTCCTGAAGACAAGCTCAGCCATCTTCATAGAAAAATCTATGAAAGAATAATGGCCGAAGGAAAACGAACCATCTCCCTGACCAAGCTGGATGATAAAACGGTCCTGAGGCTGGTGGCTGTCTCGCCTTCTGTGACCGCGGACTCCATGCTGGAGACAATCTCCTTTGTGCGCCGCCTCGCTGTTGAGCATCAAGCATAAATTCTCCACCTAAATGCAGGACCATATCCCCTTCAACGATGATATCAAGGCTTGAAAATCACCCTGTAATTCACCCCTTAGGGGTATTGAAAACGGCTTTTTTTTTATTAAAATTTAAAGACAGATGCAATCGCTCGAAAGGTTATAGCTGATAATTTTCCTTTTTGAATCGATTTATGCGGAGCGATGCGAAAAAATTTTCTTCTAGCTTGCAATGCAGTTGGTTAAAGAATTGCCTTAAATAAAAATATTTATTATACTCCCAAACAAGTGGCGCTAATAAAAGCAACATTAATTAAAACAGGCTGCTTAAAAAAATATTCTTCATGGGAGCTTCCCAAACAAAGGAGGGAATAAGATGAAACTAAAAAAGCTGGATATCCTTCTTGCCGTTTTCATTGTCTTTGCCGCTCACAGCTGTATGCAGACAACCCAAGTTCCGGATGAGCTGATCGGGGTATGGAAAACCACTGATTCCGAGTACACGGGGACATTTCTCGAGCTTACAGCAGAAAAAATCGTCATCGGCAAAAAGGGAGGAGAAGTCGACGCTTATACCATAAAGAAAATCAGAAGGGAAAAAGTCAAAGGCAGCGAAGAGCTTTATTTCATCATCACCTACATGGACCTGGGGGAAAAGGAATACAAGTTTCCCGTCTACTTCAACCCGGCGGACGGGGGAACGATCAGATGGGCGAATCGACCCAAGATCATCTGGACCAGGGAACAGAAATAGCCGGGTCAGTTTGCTGCCGTTCATATTCATGAAAAATTCTCTTCCATACATGCTCATAAATATAGGTGCCATATAAAACATGAAAACAGAGGTCGAGAAAAAACCATATACATATCCGCGAAAGATACATCGCTTGTCCGCCAAAGGAGGAATAGCCATGAAAAAATCAGCTTTGATCATCGTTTCAATTTTTTTGCTTCTGACGGCCACAGCAAAGGCCCAGAACAAAGAATTCGGCATCGGCGTTATTCTCGGTGAACCCACCGGAATCAGCCTGAAGAAATGGCTCGGAGACCACTCCGCCATCGACGGCGCGGTCGCCTGGTCATTCGGCGGTGTCAACTCATTCCATCTCCACGCCGATTATCTGTATCACAACTTCAACCTGTTTGATGTGGAGAGCGGTCAGCTTCCTCTTTATTTTGGAGCCGGATTCAGGTTCAGGACCGAACCCGAGGCGACACTTGGCGTTCGATTTCCGGTAGGAATATGTTACATTTTTGAAAAAGCTCCCCTGGACATCTTCCTTGAGCTGGGCCCGGTGCTTAATCTGATCCCAGACATGGAGTTCTGGTTCACAGGGAGCATCGGCGCGCGGTTCTATTTCAAAAAGAGCTCTTAAGGAAAAGGGCTAAAACTAAAGGATATCCTTTTCTTCCTTGCTGTATTTATCACTCTTCATCAGGACTTCTCTGAAAGCTCTCACTACATCCGGGCGGAACTGTCTTCCAGATTCCTTTTCAATCTCCTTAAATGCTTTCCAGGGCGGCATTCCTGCCCGATAAGGCCTGTCGGTGATCATGGCGTCGTAGGCATCTGCCACCGCTATGATTTCAGCTCCGAGCGGAACCGCAGTCCCAACTCTAGGGGATGAATCCTTGTTCTCGAAATAGTATTTATGATGGGCTAAAACGATCGGAACAGCTTCTTCCAGCACACCTCCCACCAAAGAAAGAATCCTTGCTCCCTTTTCTGAGTGCTTGTCCATCCTTTCCTTTTCTATTGAGGAGAGTGAAGCGGCTTTTTTCACGATGTCCATACTGATCTCAGTCTTTCCTATGTCATGGAGCAGAGCTGCTGTTTTGATGTTCTCTCTCTCGTAGGAAGACAGCCCCATGAATCGCGCAATGTCTTCAGCCAGATGAGAAACCCGCACTGAATGGCCTTGGGTGTATCTGTCCGCCGATTCCAGATATTTGGAGAGAATTTCCAGGATGCCTATATACGCGGCTTTCAAATCCTTGAGCTTCTTTTCCTTTTCCTCATAGAGATACCCCATAGCCGCGCTGGTCAGGATCAAGATAGACCCCCATCCGGTCAAGCCCAGGATAACATATATCTTTTCCGTATCGGCTGCAAAGAAGGAAGAGGGCGATAGGATCAGCAGGACAGTGACGATCAGGATACAGAAAAAAGCCGTGAGGACCGCCATGCGCCGGCCGAGAAAATAGCCTGCAGCGATTATTGGAAGATAAAAAAAGTTCAAAAACCCGATTTTATACGGAGCAAAATAATTGAGGATAACGATTATAAACAGTATGGAGAGAACAAGCACTTTCTCAAAATGCTTGTAAAAGTAAAGTTTCGCCCTTTCCATGTCCGGCTCCTCTAACAAGTGTGATGAACTTGTTTCATCTTTTTGCTGAGTTTAACTCAAAAATATCGGTAGGTCAAATTCATCCAGCTTTCCATTATCTCATTCCGGTATTGTTCGTGATTGACCTCAAATGCTTTTCCTCCTCAAGCTAACAAAAAGCTCCGATTGATGAATAGCCTTTGGCGATGATTTTTAGAGTGAATTTTCCGACATTTTTGTCATCCTGAAGGGTGATTGGCAGCCGTTAGTAAAGACTACCAAAGGTGATTACCCGGAAACCAAAATATCTTATCCTCAGTCCTCTTTTGGCAGTGCTCTTCACGAGCGATAAAATAATGAGGCCTGATTTCCGGACTATTATAAGGGGAACAGACAGCAGGTCAGGCCGTTTTCAGTACTTCGAACTGACTAAGTTCTGGGTTATGAATAGAACCTCCAAAGGGGTGATTTTTTGTCTTTGTATTTGAATCTGGCCGGCTTTCCTTGATGTATTCTCAGGCATCAAAGGGCGTGCCGCCTCTTTTAGGCTTTGACATTTCAAATTCTATCATGATAAAATTTTGCACACGTCTACGGCCAAGGCAGGTAGCGGATGGGAGAGAGCGGAGTCATATTCACTACCAAGGTTCATCCCCTGCTTCCTGTGATTACAGCCTGGTGGGAAGGCGGATGTACATTCAAAATTTTCATGAGCTCGAAAAGCTCTTGGAAATGAGGAAGAAATAAGCGAGCCAATCATGGTCGCGAACGAGTGAGCTATCATGAAAAAAGACATTTTTAAAACCATAACAACAAGACTTTTCTCGGAGCCTCGATTCAGAGCTTTTCCTCTCCGCTTGCTGGCCATATGCAGACACCGGAAGGCCTTGACTCTGATCGAAATGTTGCTGGCAGTGGCCATAATCGGGACACTTGTCGCTGTGGGAGTCCCGATCTATTCCAATGCCCTCAACAAGGCAAGAATCAATCAGGCTATCTCAAAAATCGCTCTTATGGGCCAGAGGATCGACGACTTTCTCGTCGACAACGGACGAATCCCCAATGACCTTTCGGAGATCGGAGAGCCTAATCCTCTCGACCCTTGGGGAAATCCTTACCAATACACACCGATCCTGGGAAGAGATAAGAGCGAACTCGAAGCCAGATTGAGGAAAGACCGGTTCCTGATCCCTCTTAACAACGACTATGACCTGTTTTCTACAGGCAAGGATGGAATCTGGAAGGCTCCTCTCACGGCCGCGGATAGCCATGATGATATCGTTCGCGCCAATAACGGGGGGTATGTCGGCGTCGCCTATAGATATTAATCCAGTATTTACACATGAAAATTGAGAAGACCTTTCTTCGGAGCAAAGTCGCGCAACGCATCTTTTTCCTCTTTTTCGCCTGCGCCCTCATTCCGATAACCGCTCTGGCCGTAATCTCATTCGTATCCGTCAACAAAGAGCTTCGCGATCAAATCAACGGTCGCCTTCACCAGACGAGCAAAAATATGGCTCAAGAAATCCGGCAGCGTCTGGATCTCATCACTGACGAACTGAAAACGGCTGCTTCAAACCTGGTTGCCAGCCCCAGCGCAACTTCATATTCAATAGCTCTAGAACCACAAACAGAACTTCCCCGTATAAAAAACCTGATGCTCATCTCTGAAAACGGAGAGAAAAGAGTCCTCTACGGAAGTATTGCCGATAGCCCTGAAATCAGATCTGAAATAAGTGAACAAATTTTCTCAAAGGATATGAGTCTGATATTAATTCAGCCTATAGCCGTGGAGCAGTCGAGGATATTCATGGCCATACCGCTCGACGTCAGAAACAAGAATAAAGACCTGCTGGTGGCTGAAGTTAGGCCAGATTTCTTATGGTTCATGAGAGACCCGACTACCCTTCCAAGCAACACAAATTTTTGTGTCCTTGACCGATCGAATCGCATCATTCGTTCCACGCTGCTGCCGCCGACATCAATACCTGAAAAGGCTTTAGACTCGATAAGTAAAGAGCATGCCGGACAATTTGAATGGATACACAGAGGGAAAAAATATATGGCTGGTTTTTATTCGTTGACATTGAGTACATGGCATGTTGCCGATGATTTGAAATTGGTGCTGAGCGAGCCAAAGAATGTTGCTCTAGAACCTATCAATAAATGGATATTCCCTGGTCTTCCTCTAGTTGCTTTGGTCTCTCTCTGGTTTGTCCTGTTCCTGAGCGTCATTCAGATCCGGAGGAGCATGGTTCCTCTAGAGAAGCTTAAAGAAGGGACCCAGAGAATCGCCAGAAGAGAATTCGACAGCCGGGTTAAAGTCACCAGCCGTGACGAGTTTGCAGAGGTCGCCGAATCCTTCAACACCATGGCCAGCCAATTGGGAAAGCAGTTCAAGGCTTTGGAAGCCATGGGCGAAATCGACAGAGACATCCTCTCGGTTTTGGATACAGAAAAGATCGTCAAGACAGTGGTGACGCGTATCCGGGATGTCTTCCCCTGCAAGAGCATGAGTATTACCGTTGTCGACCCGCAATCACCAGACGAAGGGCAGAATTATATCGGTGAGGATCAGAACGGCGGGAAAAAACATGTGGAGAAGGTCAAAATCTCGTCAGAAGAAATGCAAACTCTCAAGGAAAACCCAGAAACCCTGTTGATCTCAGTGGATGAGAATCTTCCCGAATATATCGCTCCGCTGGCCAGAAGGGGGATCAAATCTTTCCTGGTTCTGCCTCTTTTTCTCAAAGAAAACCTGGCTGGGATCATCGCTCTCGGTTACGTTAAACAGCCTCATTTTTCCCAGGAAGACCTGGACCAGGCCCGCCGGCTGGCAAATCAGGTGGCAGTCGCTTTTTCCAACACCCGTTTGATCGAGGAATTGAACGAGCTGAACTGGGGAACGCTGCGGGCTCTGGCACGAGCGATCGACGCCAAGTCCTCCTGGACGGCGGGACACTCTGAAAGGAGCACCAAGCTTTCCCTGGAAATAGGCAAAGGCCTGGGCCTGAATCAGGATGAATTAGACAACCTGCGCCGGGCCGGACTCCTCCATGATATCGGTAAACTGGCCATACCGCCTGAGATCCTGGACAAAGCCGGAAGCCTGACTCCTGAGGAACACGAGCTCATGCATAAGCATCCCAGCATGGGAGCTCGTATCCTGGAGCCCATCGCTGCCTATTCTGAAGTCATCCCCATCGTTCTCCAGCATCATGAATGCTATGACGGCTCGGGATATCCGAACGGACTGATAGGAGAATCTATAAGCCAGGGAGCCCGGATTTTCATCGTGGCTGACACCTACGACGCCCTCACCTCGGACCGGCCCTACAGAAAAGCACTTGACCGGAAGAGCGCAATCAAGTATATCAAAGAAGAATCAGGCACAAAATTTGACCCTAAAGTCGTGGAAGCCTTCCTTGATGTTATGGCTAAAGAACGAAAAAAGTAAGATGTCAATGAAAAAACAAAAATCGTTTGTCGTTTTTACCCTTTTGGCCATGATGCTCCTCTCCGGGTGTGCAAGGAAAGCTGTCGTTCCGGATGAACTGGTCGGAGTCTGGACGACTCCCACCCCCATCTACGAAGGATGCTTTTTTGAGATTACAAAAGAAGAGATAATATTCGGAGCCAAGGACGGGTCAGAAAGCAATTTCTTCATCAAAGACCTGAAAATCCAGAAAATCCCCCAGGAAGAGTGGACCCTGTACACAATATCTTACATCGTCCGGGGTTTTCAAAAATATGAATTCCCCTTCTATTACCATCCCGCGAGCAACGGCGTTATCCGATTCAAGAACAAAATGGAAAGCGTCTGGACTAAAGAATTAGAAGAATAGTCCTGTCCATTCTTAAAAGAATCCTCCCCTCAAAACCCGATTCCGCTTAAGTTAGCAAAAAAAACTCTTTACAAATCGAAAAAAATTTATTATTTTTTTATCGAGGAAGCAAAATCTTCTCATTCACAATGTTGACAGAATGAGGTAGAATAAGGGCGCAAGCAAAACTTCCCCTCTTAATACAACCGAAAATGGACAAAGAACAAGCGTTGGAAGGTTTTTTCAAAAGCCTGAAACTGTCTCTAAAAAACGCCACCATCTACACCGATGAGCATCCGGCCTTTATGAAATCAGTGGACATGGTCAAAGAAAGAATCGACACGCTTCTCAATTATCTGTCACCGATCAGGATAGGGATCACTCCAGACTCTCTTCAGGTGGAGGACAAATACTTCAATAAAGATAGAATCCATGAAGAGCTGGCTAAAATCTTTCATCTCCACATAATAAAAAGTTTGGAGATCCAGGAAGGCATCACTCCCGAGGAGCTGGTCGCCTTCATCAAGAAAGTCTATCTTTCTCCTCATGACGTCCTGAAGAAGGGAGGTTTCAGTCAGATTTTAGAAGAAGAGAATATCACCCATATCGCGGTAGAAGAACTGGATTATTCTCAACTCCTGAGAGGAGAAGGAGAAGAAACCAAAGACATCTGGTCTTATCTACTCCAGGAAGCAATTAAAAAAGAGGACGCCCAAAAAATCAGTCAACTTGCAGATAACTTTGAGAAGGTCGCGGCTCACTTCAAGGCCGAAGATCTTGTCGAAAATGAACCTCTCAAGACAAATATAGATAAATTTCTCATCCAGCTCAAAAACATGGATAAGAACAAGTTCCGGAAGTGCTCAAAGGAGCTTCTGAAATCCGTCATCCGAAACAGAGACCTATCCCGGGAAGCCAAGCTCGATAAGATCAAGAAATTCTTCAAAGAATTGAACAGCGAGGATACGGCATCCGCTATTCTGGAGGAAATCCTCTCCGATGATGAATTCAACGTTTTGAGTTTTCAGATATTCAATAATCTTACAGAGAAAAGAAAGCATAAAAAAATTGCTGAATCTTTCGCTAATCAATTCAAAAAAGTCAGCCTGGTCCACCACTCCCCCAAATTGAGACAAAAGCTCGAAGAATTGTTGGACGACCCGCGGGGCGAAGGCATCTCTGAAGTCTACCGCCAGAGCCTCTTTCATCTTCTGAAGGATATGCAGTCCGAGGAGAAAATCAGCCTGGATATCCATCACCTGCAGAGAAATTATCGCTATTTTCTCCTGAGTTTGCTTGCCGAAGAAGAGAAAAAAAAGAAAGTGGTGTCCACTCTGGAAAAAACCCTGGACGAGCTGGACAGCCTGGTCCAAGAAAGAGAATTTGAATATTTGACACGCCTTGTGGAGGTCCTGGAAAAAAGAAGAAAAGAGCTTTCTTTTGAGCCCGTTCTCTCTAAGGTGAACGCGAAGATCATAAATTTCGTGGTGGACGAACTTGCGCAAGAAAAAGAAACCCCTTCAGTGTTAAAGCCGTTTATCAGCTACCTGAAGGGAGGTTTTATAAGCAACAGGGCATTTTTGATCAAGATATTCGAGGAGAACAAAGTCAACACTCAAATCCTGAAATATTTTTTCGAACTCCACCCAGACAGCCTCAGCATATTCAAAAAAAATCTTAGGATGAGAGCATCGGACACCGAATTCCTCAAGACAATCGTAGAAAGCCTGAAAGTAATCGACTCTCTTCCCTCTCATGAAATATTGACCGACATTTTGTCCTTCGGCACCGAGCGGGTCAAAGTGGATGCGCTCAAGGCTCTCCAGCAGACATCCACTCATGACGAAAGCCGTCTGTTTGCCATACTGGAAGGCGGGAGTCCTCCCCTTAAAAAGGAGGCTCTCGAGATTTTGGCCAGAAGGGAACACACCAGAACGAAAGCTTTAGACAGGTTGTTTTCTATTCCGTCTACGTTCGGAAGCAAAAACAAGCTTCTTATCGAGCACATGGGGATTGTGAAAGGCCTTTATGTAAAGGGAGCCAAAGACTATTTAATCGCTTTGAGCAAGAAAAAATTTTTCTGGAACAGAAGAGTCAAGGCGGAGGCCCAGAAGATCTTGAGAGAGTGGAATGCAGGACAAAATTAAAAGAGCTTTAACCGATTTCATAGCTGCTCTCCAAGCTGCCAGGATCTATTCAACCAAACATCCCAAATTCACCGACATCAGCGATAAATTCTACGCCGACCTTCAGGATATATTCAGGGAAAGAAAGGAATTAATCATCGGAATAGTCAAAGGCGAATTAGCCTTTGAACATTTCATATTTTTCGACCTGAGCAAAAAATTAAAGCCTCTGATTCTCTACCTACAGGAGCGAGGGATTGAACGAATAGTCTTTTACAATACACTGCAGAAGGGGGAGCTGGTCAAATTCCTCACCGTTATGACAAGTCCACAAGAGAGCGAACAAAAAGATCTTGGCGGTTATTTCTCTCTCCTCGGTATCAAAAATATTCAGGCAGGAAAGATCAAAACCCCAACTCCAGAGTTGAAAGAAAAAGTCAAAAAGCTCAGAGATTATTTGGTTGAGTATGAAAGCTCCCTGGAAAAAGTGAATCAATACCTGCAAAAAGTAATCGACCAAGAAGAACTTGATTATCTAGAACTCAGGTACGAGGTCTTGAACTTCTTAGAAAATATGATAGGCATATACCAGGAATTCCTGGATTTAACCACGTTCAGGAGAAAGGACCTCATCACCTTTGTCCATCATCTTAACGTCACCATCCTGTCCATGCATATCTCCTCTAAAATCGGCTATTACAGGGATGATATGCTGGACATAGGCATTGCTGCCCTATTTCATGATATCGGCAAGCTTTACATCTCACGAAAAATCGTCCAGAAGACGGATATACTGAACCAGGAGGAACTCTCCCTGATGAAGCACCACACGCTCATCGGAGCAGAGATTCTCTTCAAATACATTGATACCCTGGGAACATTGCCCGTCGTCGTCGCCTTCGAGCATCACCTGAGATACGATCTCAAAGGATATCCCAAGCTTACCTTCCCCCAGAGACCCCATCCGACCTCCCTTCTTGTTTCCATCTGTGACGTTTACGATGCCCTTTCTCAGATAAGGTCCTACAAAAAAAGTTATCCCCCGCTGAAAATTTTTAACGTTATGCAGAAGCAAAAAGGAAAAGCTTTTGACCCTGAACTCCTGGACAGGTTTTTCCAAATCATGGGAGTCTGGCCTATCAACAGCATTGTCTCCTTGAGCGATGGAAGCGTCGCCGTAGTCAGAGGGCAAAACGATAAAGATATATTCAATCCAAAAGTCGAAATCTTATCCCCGAAGAAAAAAAGAGGGGTTGTCGACCTTACCGGAAAAAGGCTGGAGATTGCCGAGTATCTTGACCCCTTCGGGGAAGGAAAAGAGTACCTTCGCATGATTTCACCTGAGCCTCAAGCCACTCCTGCGTGATACAGACCTTCTCCCCAAAAGCCTCCTTTCCCCTATAACTGCCACTACTGCCAACAGACTCGGTTTGCGTCTGGGATAAGCGAGAGTGGGAAGGGGGAAGTCAGTTCCCCCTCCAAGGTGACTGCTTCTCCTTTGATATCTGATAAAGCGCCGTTTTCGTTCCATCCTCGCCAAGACCCTCCCACCCACCACCATGGGCTCCGGATGGAATGGAAATCGTCGCTTTATATCTCAAAAATCGGATGATATGCGCAGCGGAATCGATCGTGGGGGGATCCAAGAGGGTATGCCCCCTTGGTCACAGGACACAGGTTCATGTCCAGCCCGAGAAGGGGAGGCAGCGAGCAGAAGTGAGCGTTGGAAAGGGAAAGTCAGTTCCCCCTCCAAGCTGAATGCTGGTTTATGGGGGGGGTGAGAAGGGGGGTGAGAAAAAACTGTATTTATCATCTCGAAATTCACCTCAAAAGGCTATTTCAATCATTATCTTCTTTTATTAAATATAGTTACACTTTTTTCACCTCTTAAAAAGAGAGGCAGGAATGGTCTCCCTGGAACGAGAGATCCTGAGCAGATGGGGGCAGATGAAAACACACTTCTGTCAGCTTTATGCGGCCGCTACGCTCCACACGCTTTTTGAGCTCAGAATCCAGTTTTTCCATTTTTTTTCTTCTAGGGCGACTAAATTCTCTCCCCCTTAAGTCAGGAGGGAGACCGCAAAGAGCAAGTTTCTTCATTGATCGAAGGAAAGAAAGATTGAGGGAAAAGCAGCGATTCGACGAGATTCATCCTGAACGTTTCGAATTGCCCGCTGAGATTACACCCGGGTCTGCAGGCACCTTTCAAAACAAGCAGAATGACTTCCGCCAAGATTCTCACTGATTGACAAGAAAAAAAGCCAATGACTTCTCGTATAGACACTTATTCAGAAATGAGAGAAGGATTGAATTCTATTCTTGACCCAGGAAAAAATAATCCATCCAAATGGAAGGAATTTCTTCCGGAGACCGTGGAAACCAAAAAGGTCAGGGAGCTTCTCAACCTCTTCGCCAAAACGTTCACCGCCATAAGAATTTATCCGCCAGAGAATCCTACGGTTATAAATTTTATCGAATCCTTGTACGAAAGAACACAAGAGTTCCTCAAGGAATACGGGGAGCTTAAACTCACCGTCAAGGAATTCAGCTTCATCTTCAATGAAGACATAGTCTTTGAGGAAGGACAAAAAAAGGCCAGTCTTCCCTTTCTTTTCTTCAAAGACGGGATGAGAGAGCTGGCATTCTACAAAGGATTGGATAAAAAAGAGCTTCAGGATTTTCTGCAGATCATAAAAGATAACGCCGACCTCCCTCTAGAGGACAGCGATATTATCAATTCCCTCTGGACAAAGGACTTTTCTCATATCCGCTATTTTGCCATTGACGAATTCCTAGACACAGAGAGCGGGCAAGATTCAGAAGAGAAACGTTTCCGCATTGATAATAAAGAGCTTATGAAGGGAGAAATAAGACTTTCCACAGCCGACTTGACAGAAATTCGGAAAAGAAACGCCGCTTTGTCCGCTTCATCCAGTGAAGCCAAAAAAGAGGAAGAAAGCCAAGATACAAGCCTGGACAATATCCCTCTTCCTTTTCAAACGACAACCATAAGCACAGAGGATTCCTCCAAGCTCCAATCCATGCTTGAAGAACTCCGCTCCCTGCCTCCGCTGACCGAGATGATCATCCTGCTCTTCGAAATTTTGCATTTAGAAGAGAGAGCCCAAGCCATTGCGTCTATCTTGAACATTCTCAAACAATTCTACAAGGAAGCCGTCTATAAATCCCTCTTCACATTGGCCTCTCTCATCCTCCACCGGCTCCAGGAGTTGGAAGAGCTGTGTTCCGACAAGCACGAGGAAAAAGCGCAAATGTTGAAGAATACCCTAAGGCATTTTAAAGGGGAAAGCTCTCTGGCCTACTTGAAAAAACTGTTCATGAACAGCCAGATAGAAGACTTTGATACATTCTTTTTCTACCTAAAAACTCTCGGTCCTAAGGCCATCCCCTTAGCCGGAGATATCTGGGAGGAGACCAGAGATCAAGATATCAAGTTAAAAGCCTCAAACTTCCTGTATGAAGCCGGCAAGGAGGACATCTCTACGCTCTTTGATCTTATCAGAGACCACCGGACCGCTTTGACGAAGGAGATTATTGAAATCTCGGGAAAAATCGCTGACAAATGCGCCCTGCCATATCTTAAAAAATTCACAGGTCATCAAAAAAAAGAAATCAGGCTCACCGTCATAAAAGCGCTGTCAAAAATCGATGATGCAAGCATCAATCCTGTCCTGATCGGATTTCTCTCTGAACAGGATGGGGAAATCCGCACCCAGGCCGCCTTGAGCCTTAAATCCTGTGAAGACCAGGATACGGCTGCCTTCGTTATTCAGATAGCCGAACAAAAAGATTTCAGGGATAGACTCAAACAGGAGAAAAAAGCCCTTCTCGAATATTTGGCAGATTCCAATTCGCAAGAAGCCAGCATGCTCCTCCGGTCTCTCTTGAAAAAGCGAAGCATTTTTAAAAAATCAAAACAGAACGAAACGCGGCTGTGCGCAGTTCCGGCACTTCAAAAAATGGGAAACCGGGAAGCTCGAAAAATACTCAAGGAAGGAGCAAGACTGAGGAACAAGGCTATCCAGGTAGCCTGCAAGCTTGCTTTGAGAAAAATTGCCTGAAATTTTGAATCAAGCTTAAAGTCTTACAAACGGAAAAAATGCGTAATTCCAGAGAAGAAATCGACCAGAAAAAAAAGCTCGCACCCTCAGTTTCCTCCAATGCCCTCTCCAAAACGATCGATGAAATCTTTATCCGCTTTTCTTCAGCTTTACGAACCGCTCAGATCTATGAACCGAACAACCAGACTTTCATCGGACATATCCATTCACTTTTCTCTCTGTTGGAAAATATCATCTCTCAAGAAGGAGGGGCTTCGTTCCGGTTTCAAGAAAACACGTTATTCTTTAACAACACCAGAATCAAGTTCGACCTTTTCAGCTACAACAACTTCAGGTTCATGGCTGATGAATTCAGAGAAAAAAATGTTGGTGCGATCAGCCTTGAACCAGGTCTCGATGAAAATGAACTGTCAAAGTTCATCGTTCTCTTCTCTGGCACCGGAGTAATGGAAGAAGAGTCATTCGAGAATATCAGCACAAAACTCATAGCCAGTGGAATCACCCATATTTCTCTCGAAGGAATCCATCCTTATGATGCCGCGGCCCGCCTGAAGACAGAAAAGGTCAGGCCAGCCGTTAAAAAAGTCTTTTTCCGGAGCATAAAACATCTGAAGGAATCATTTGAGCAGAACAAAGAAAATCAAAAACTCCAATTGAAAACAGCCCGCAGGTTGATTCAGGCCATGGTTGACCTCATCGGCCACGACGAGTCCTTCATGATCGGGATGACCAACATCAAAAATTATGATGACTATATCGTCAATCACTCCACGAACGTAGCTGTCCTGTCGCTCTGCTTTGGTCGAAGACTGGGACTTGAAAAACAGGAATTGACAGAGCTGGGCTTGAGTGCTTTTTTCCATGACATCGGAAAACTCGATATTCCCCAGGAAATTCTGAATAAAAAGGATAAGCTGAGCGAAGAAGAAAGAAAAATAATGGAAAAACACACCCTCCATGGCGTGGAAAAACTGCTCAGCATGAAAGACTCGAGCTGCCTCCCTGTGAAAACTCTCTACGTCACCCTGGAACACCATCTCTGGGCCAATCTCTCTGGTTATCCCAAGCTCTGGAAAAGAAATAAGATAAATCTTTTCAGTAAGATCATCAAGATATGCGACTTCTTTGACTCCGTGACAACAGAAAGGCCTTACAGAGACTGCGTCCTGACTAGAGATCAGGCATTGAGTGTGATGCTGGAAAAGAGCGGCACGGAATTCGACCCTGTCATGCTCAAAGTTTTTGCCAGCATGGTCGGCGTCTATCCCATCGGTTCTCTTGTCGCCCTCAACACCGAAGAACTGGGAATCGTGATGGAAGCCAATCCTGAGGCAGTGCTTATGCTCAGGCCCAAAGTGAAACTCATCACAGACAGGTATGGCAGAAAGCTCGATGGAGAAATCATCGACCTGACAGAAATGGACCCAGCAAAAGGTGAGTATAAAAGGTCGATCGTCAAATCATTGGATCCTCATCAATACAATATCCAAGTGGCAGATTACTTCCTGGCCCAGGAGAGCTGACAGCATTCGCTCTTTTGATCCAGCTTAAGAGCATTTAATCCCTGATCCTGAGCGGAAAAAGCTTGGTATTGAGATGAAATAAAAGGAAAAGGCAGCCATGAAGGGCAAAGCCTTAAATCCAAAAATACATTATCACCAGAAACCGGAAATCCCCCACGGAAGTTCCGATTTCACCCTTGACTTAAATTTTAAAATATTATAAACACTATCGCGTCTTTGCTCACTTCAATGGCAGGCATGGTTCCTGAGTAAGTCTTTTGGGGCTGAATCAGCTCCTTTAAACAGAGATATTGAATAAAATCTCTCTCATGACTCAATCTTTTTTTGTGGGAATTGATGTTCTCTAGAAAAACGGATGGGGAGTCATCAGCAAGCGGAGGAAAGCCTGATGAATAAGGAAGAAAAAAAGGGGCGCTTGAAATACGACGGGCCTGAACGCCGTTCCGGGACTGACCGGCGGAGACTTATCGACCGTCGTAGAGGGGATCGGAGGAAAAAAGGGGATAGGCGGGAATAATATCCGCAGATGAAAAATATCTTTCTTCAAGTATCCCTCCATTCGATTTGACACGTTAGAAAACTTTCTAAAGCAGACTTCCCAGGCATTGCGTAAACTCAATACAAATAACATCAGCCAGCCTCAATGCTGATGCAAATCAATGAATCATATTCGTCTCAATCCTATCATCAATGAACACTTGGATTTTTCGTTTTTTTAATCTTTCCGTTGAAAAAAATTTTTCAAATATTTGTTAAATTTTTTGACATCGATTCTTTCCTGTGCTATAAGCTTTTTGCTACGATACAACTCCCATCCTCACAGTGAATAAAATACCTAGAATGGGTAAGGGGAAAAGGAAGAGATTTCTTTTCCATAAAATAAGAGAGTGAAAAATTTTTTTTGGAAGGGGACAAACATGAAACTAAACCGCCGCCTATTGGAAAAAACCCACGACTCGAATACCACGGCTATCTTTGAGGGGATAAGCGTAAAAGGAAATGTAAGCGGGTCTCACAATCTTTTTCTTGATGGCGAAATCGAAGGAGTAATTGACCTGACAGCGCTCCTTTTAGTAGGGAAAACCGGAAAACTGAAGGGCGAGGTGAAAGCTCAGTATGTGATCATTGAAGGCGAAGTCGAGGGCAAAGTCATCGCCAACGAAAAGGTGGAGCTCAGGGATACCGCGAAATACAAGGGCGAAATCTTTGCTCCTGCGGTTATGATCTCCGACAATGCCTTTTTCGATGGCTCGGTGAGGATGCAAAAAAACGAGCAGGGCGTGTTGCCCACAAGTCCGAGAAAAAAGTCCCTTTTATCAGAGGAAGAGAGCCTCGAAGAGTTCGTCCAGAGCTAGACGCTCTTGTAATCCTGACAAAAAATCCTGCTTCTCAGACTGTCTTCTTTCGAACATCCTTAAAACTCTGTGGTCTATCCACTCTTTTTTTCTCAAACCTCAGGTTTTTGACCCGTCCGGCATCCAGAGTAAAGGCGGCAATTTCTTTCTCTTCATCCCGGATGAAGTGCATCTTCAAGTTCCTGAGAGTGAACTTATCCTGGAGTGAAGGGTTTAACAAACCTCTGGGAGCATTTTTATGGGAAAAATGCAAACCGCCCTCTTTGAGGCTTATTTTAAATGTAACCTGAAGCTCCTCGCTGAAATATTCACCTTCGTAGTCTTCAAGTTGTTCGGGGCTGAGTTTGACCGGCTTGAAAGACTGGAAAATCCTGGGTGGCTCTCTTTCCTGCAGGACATGAAGGAAAAATGGCATTCCTTTTTCTTTACGTTCGAACTTGAGAACGACCTCAACAGGAACATCCAGAAGAAAGAATTCAGCCTCGCTCCTGGCAGCCAAGGCATAACTCTGCCCAGACATCAGCGCATTCAATCTGGCATTCTTTAAAAACACCTTGATCACCTCTCCGGAATGGGCATCGATGTAGTCTCCGGCTCTTTCCTTGAGCTTCGTTCCTGAAATTTTAATTCCTCTGGCAGTTCCGGCTCGGTCTTCCTCCAAGGGCTGGATCTCCTGTTTCGCTTTTTCAAAATCATCGGCAAGATAGATTTCAGCAACCTGCCGGGAAAGTCCTGTGGGATTGAATGAGCTGAGGTTGGAAAGACAGATCACGGAGAAATACTGCTCCGGAAAACGCACCATGTAGCACCTGTAGCCACCCAGGGCGCCGCTGTGGTCGATTGTCTTTAATCCCTTATAACTGCTGATTCTCAGGCCAAAAGCATAATCCAGCTCTTGGCCGTTGTTCAATATCCCCTTGGTGTGCATAAGCTCAACCACCTCCCTGCCACCCACTCTGTGATGGAGGAAATTCTGATCCCAGAGGAAAAGGTCTTCGACTGAGGTGAATAAACCCCCGGACCCGACGCAGTCAAAAGTGGAAATGAAATTTTTGTATTCATCCTTGCCTCTGGGGAAATAGCCAAAAGCCCTGTTTTGAATAAGCTCGGTGTAGTCATCATGAAAACGGGAATTCTTCATTCCCAGTGGCTTGAAGATTTTTTCCTCAGCGTATTCCCGAAGGCTCTTAAGACTGGCTCTTTCCACGATGACAGCCAACAGGAAATACCCGGAGTTGCTGTAGAGGTATTCCTCCCCGGGCTTGAAATTCAGCTCCTGCTGGCGCGAGATAAGCTCCAACACATCATCTTGATGATAACTGCCGTAGTCTATCCCAGCAATACCAAGAAGAGCGAGATAATCTCTAAGCCCGCTGGTGTGATGGATAAGATGGCGGATGGTTATCGGAGTCCCGTAATCCGGCATTTCCGGCATGAACCTGCGGATGTCATCATCCAGGGAGAGCTTCCCTTCTGTTGAGAGCAGGGCAATGCACATGGCCACGAACTGCTTGGAACAGGAACCGATGTAAAAAACCGACGTCGATGAGATGGAGATGCTGTGCTCCAGGCTGGCCATTCCATAACCCTGCTTGTAAACAATCTCACCATTCTGAATGACAGCCAAGGCACACCCCGGCGAATGCGGCTTTCTCCATTGGGCAAAGAGCTGATCCACGTTAGCGGTTTTTTCGTCTGCAATGAGTGCAGAGAAAAGGATGAGGACCAGGACAGCCGTGACTGCGGCTTTACAACCATACATCCTTTTCATACCTAAGCGCCTCCTTTCGCTCTTCCGGATTGCGACTCGAAGTCAGGCTTTCTATCCGCAAAACTGTCTGTCCTCTTCAAGGTAAGCTCCCAGGGGTTCTCAGCTCTTTTCCGACCCGGCTGATGGCTGACTTCAGAGCCCGCTCTCCTCCGCTCTTTTATTTCAACGATTTCTCGGCTGTTTTCACCGCTTCGGAGAATAGTTCTATTCCCTTCCTGGCCATTTCTTCGGTCAGGATAAGAGGAGGAAGAAACCTGGCCACGTTCCCGTAGTGGCCACCGATCTCGATCAAAAGACCATGGCGATGGCAAATGGCCCTCACCTGCCTGGCCAACTCTGAAGCAGGCTCTTTGGTCGCCTTGTCTCTCACCAGTTCCACTCCCAGCATCAGTCCTTTCCCCCGGGCCTCGCCGACGACCTTCGAATCCTTCTCCAGCTCTTTGAGCCAGGCGAGCATCACCTCGCCCAGGCTCAAGGCGTGTTCAGCCAGGCGATTCTGGACCATGAAATTCAAGGCCTCGCTTCCGGCGGCATAGGCCAGTACGTTCCCCCGAAAAGTACCGATATGTTTGCCTCCGGGCCAGGTATCCAGGTTTTCCCTATAAGCAATAGCGGAAATCGGGAAGCCTATGCCTCCCAGGGCTTTGCTCATGGTCATGATGTCGGGCACGGTGCCTGTATGCTCAATGGAAAACATCTTTCCTGTCCGGCAGAATCCCGCCTGAATCTCATCAACCACCAACAGAATCTCATGTGTGTCGCATACTGCCCTCACCCGGGGAATAAACGCATCCGGGGGAACGATCGAACCCCCTTCTCCCTGAATCGCCTCAACGATAATCGCCGCCGGCCTTCCCACACCAGAATGGGGATCCTCGACGACATGCTCCAAATATTGGGCGCACTCCAAGCCGCATGAATCAGGCTTTCGGCCAAAGGCGCAGCGGTAGCAGTAAGCGTAAGGAACAAAGTGAACCTCGGGCAAAAGCGGAAGGAAATCCTCCTTGAAAACCAGGCCGCTGGAAAGGGAGAGAGCCCCAGCGCTCATCCCGTGATAGCCCCCTTCGAAAGCGATCAGGGGATAGCGCTTGCTGTTAGACCTGGCAAGCTTCAGGGCAGCTTCCACGGCATCCGATCCCGTGGGTCCGCCGAAAAAGACCCTGTTCAACTCCTTCGGCAGCAGGGTCAGCAGGGTCTCAACCAGTGCTTTTCGCGCCTGGTTAGGAATATCGAGAGAGTGGGTCAGCTCGGAGAGCTGTTTCGAGGCTGCTTCTGAAACAACGGGATTAGCATGTCCGACATTCATCACTCCGGCACCGCCAAAAAAATCAATGTAGATGTTACCGTCCATGTCCTCAACTGTGGCACCCCTGGCTCGCCTGATGGCCATCGGCATCCCCTTGGGATAGGAAACTGCCGAGCCCTCGTGTGCGGCTTGATACTCGAGATATTCCTTTGATTTCGGGCCGGGCGGGGGGACCCTGATAAAAGGCGCTTCCGGAAAAGAAAGATCCTTGAAATCCATCTCCAGCCTCCTTGAGGAAAATCAAAATCTCCGTGTATTCAAAATAGCCCTTGTTCTCTATTCGCCGATCCTGACCAAAAGCCCTTTGCGCTTGACCACGCTAAAATTCCAGCGGAAGAACAGGAAGGCGGCCATGATGTAAACCGCGTTGAGGCCGGAGGACCATATCAGTTGACTCAGAGGAAACACGCCGCTGGAGAGGACCCCCCTCATCCCTTCAAACACGTGCGATGCCGGCACGTAATGGGCTACGGTCTGCAGAAACCGGGGGAGGACAGAGACAGGATAGAAGACCGCAGAAACGGGCATGAAGAGAAATCCAAGAGCCCACGCCAGAACCTCCGCTTCCTGGCCGAACCTCAGGATAAGCGCGGTGGTGACGATTCCGATGGCCCAGCCCATGACTATGAGGTTGAGCACAAAAGGAACAAGGGAAATCCCTATCAAGAAGATGTTGAAGGAATAGATGATCCAGGCCAGGACCGTCATGATCGTGGCCACTGTGACCAGTTTGACCACGCTGACCAGCATGAGTGCAAAAATATATTCAGCAGGATTAAGTGGACTGGTAAAAAGATTGAGCAGGTTTTTTGCCCACACATCTTCGAGAAAGGAGACGGAAATACCCTGGTGAGAGCGGAAGAGAATATCCCAGAGGATCAGGGCGCCGATGAAGAAGGTGACAAACCCGGGCAGGTTCTGCCTGTACTGAGCCAGATAAACGGTGATGAATCCCCAGACAAGAAGATCGAGCAAGGGCCAGTAAACAACCTCCATGAGCCGGGGGAGGCTCCTCCTGTAGAGGTACATATGCCGCATGAACAGGGCAGCGATCCTGTGGAATCTCAAGCTTCTTCCTCCCTTGCTACCTTCAAAAAAACCTCCTCCAGGTTCGCTCTGCCAAAGCTGCGGATGACTTCTTCCGGCTGGCCTTCAGCGATGATCTGCCCCTTATGAAGGAAGATTATCCGGTCAGACATCTCCTCCATTTCCTTCATGTTGTGAGAAGTGTAAAGGATGGAAATATTCCTGTCCTTTTTTATCGACCTCAAAAGAGTTCTGGTCTTATCCGCTATATCCGGATCCAGGCTCGCCGTGGGTTCATCGAGGAAAAGGACTTTCGGGTCATTGATAAGCGCTTTGGCCAGGTTCAACCGAGTCTGCTGCCCGGAGGAGAGGTGCCTCACCAGCTTATCCTTGATCCCTGCTATCTCAAAAGCCTCAAGAAGCTCCTGGATTCTTTTTTCTCTTTTCTCTGTCTTGTAGAGTCGGGCAAAAACCTTCAAGCTCTCTTTTACGGTCAGGGAATTAGGCATGGAAACGTAGGATGAAGAAAAATTGACATCCTGGACAATCTCTCTCCTGTGTTTCCTCAGGTCCAGACCGAAGACCTGAATGCTTCCCGAGGTTTGTGTGGTCAGGCCGAGAAGCATGTGGATGATTGTGGTCTTGCCCGCCCCGTTTGGACCCAGGAGGCCGAGGATCTCGCCAGGAAAAATGCTGAAAGAAACACTGTCCACAGCCTTCAGCGATTTGAAGACCTTTGTCAATCCTTGGACTCTAACGACTGGCTCGAGCATTCTCTACAAGATAATTGAAATCAAGCCCAAAGACAAGACTTCAGTCTGGAACAAAAAAATAAACAGGGGCACGGATGCCGTTCACGACAAAAACTCTAGATGTTTATCTAAAAAAAGCTCAAGCATACAAACTAGTTTTATCAGTTTATTCTCTTCCAGATAGCGTAGGTAAAATACACGGGAATGGAAAAAGCGACCTTGAAGATTTAGCCTTGCCGAACCGTTTCTCGAGGGAAGCCGATGAAATCGGCCGCCGAGTATGTTTGAGCACGTGAGGATCAACCTGATGAAAAATGAATGAGTACGGACATCCGGTTGGAAGTGACAGCCTTGAGTGCGGAGTTACGCAGGCGCCGAGGGGGATGGTGAGGGAATGGCGTTATAAATCTGAAGGGAGCGATGCCATTTCCGTGCATTTTAGTCATTCAATTACCCACACAAAATGGAAAAGAATCCATTAATTTAGCACTTGTCCACTTTTTAGGTCACCTGATGAAGCACTCCCTGGGAATGATAAATGGCACGTTATTTGCAAACTTTCTTGCCTGAATCTGATAACAGATAAGGAGAAAAGAATGAAAAAGCCGTTTTCAATCATCATACTTATCTTATTGGCCACTTTACTCAGCTCAAACGAACTTTCAGCCCGTCCTCATAGGATTTATCCAGTCCAGAATTATCTCAACTTCTCCTGGTTTCTCAGACCCGCTAGCCTGGGGATCAAAACACGGATGTTCAACAACGTCTATGCTACGGGAAACCTGGATTACAGAAAGTCGATCGATGACCTTGAGCTGCAGGCTGGAGCGGTCTACATGTTTCCTGTCAAAATCCTGATTTTTAAGCTGTATGCCGGAGGAGGCTATCAATTCTCCAAGAATGAAGGATTCCAGTATCCCTATGCGACTGTCGGCACGAATTTCTGGGTCTTCTTCACCGAAGCTGTTTATCCTATAGATTCTCGGACAGACCCCAAGTATAGATTCGGACTGAGCATTAAATTCTAATCCGTGTAACGGCCGACATTCACACAGATCATCTCACCGAAGATAGAATCATTATCTGAAAAACAGACAATCCCGACCTATTGCATCCTCGTCTCCGGATGGTAAAATATCCTGACTCATGTTATTCTTGAGCAGGTAAATCATGGATGAATTCCTCAAGCTTCTTCTGCTGTTCGGAGTCGGTTCCTTAGGAGGGATCCTCAACGTCATGGCCGGAGGCGGCTCCACGATCACCCTTCCGGTCCTCATCTTTCTCGGCCTCGAACCCACCCTGGCCAACGGCACCAACCGGTTGGGGATAATCGCCCAGACTCTCTCTGCAGTCGTCTCCTTCCGTCAGGAAAAATACCATGATTTCAAGCTGAGCCTCAAACTGACCGCCTTTGCCCTGCCCGGAGCCATTGCCGGTGCAATCCTTGCCGCCAGGATAAGCAACGAGCTCTTCCAGAAGATCCTTGCCTGTGTTCTCATCGGTGTGACTGCCTCCATCCTAATAAGGAAAGCAAACAGGAATAAATCCTTCAAGCGGCAAGGAAAACAGAGCTGGTGGATCTATCCGGTCATGCTTGGCATCGGATTTTACGGAGGATTCATGCAGGTTGGCGTAGGCTTCCTGTTCATGGCCTCGCTTTTTCACCTGATGAAGCTTGACCTCATCCGGGTCAACATGCACAAGGTCTTTATCATATTTGTCTACACCATCCCGGCATTCCTCATTTTTGTGTTTACCGGAAAAGTGGAATGGAAGTATGGATTGATCCTGGCTTTAGGCATGGGGCTCGGAGGCTGGTGGGCCGCCAAGATCTCAGTGAAAAAAGGGGAGAAATTCATCCGGATAGTACTGATCACGGCCATCCTCCTGATGGCCCTGAAGCTCCTGAATATATTCTGATCCTTCCCCAAAAGAACTGGTAAGCATAAATTGACGATCAGATCGATCGTCGGGGAATCCAAGGGGGTATGCCCCCTTGGTCACAGGACGCTAGTCCGAGAAGGGGAGGCAGCGAGCACAAGAAAGCAAGCGAGCGTTGGAAGGGGGAAGTCAGTTCCCCCTCCAAGTTGACTTAATACAGGCAAGCTATTATCATGAACCTTAATATTTGGAATGAGAATCAGGTAAAAAAGAGGAAATTCAGGCTGTGTTGAGATTGAAAAAAATCCCGCTGCACACCAAGATCTTCATCGGATTGATCCTCGGAGTGGTGGTGGGTCTTATCTTCGGCGAAAAAGCCACCGTTATCGAGCCAGTGGGAACCATCTTTCTCCGCTTGATCACCATGATAGTCGTTCCCCTGGTCCTCGTCTCCCTCATGCTGGGAACAGCCAGCCTGGGCGACATCCGCAAGCTGGGTCGAATCGGAATAAAGACAATCGTTTACTTTACCCTGACCACCATGATCGCCATCTCGATAGGTCTCGCCCTGGCCAACATCGTCAAGCCCGGGACCGGCCTGAATGAAGACGTGAAGGCCGAACTCTATAAAAGCTATGAGTCCGGAGCTCAGGTCGGCATCGAGAGGATGGAGGAGAAGCCGTCACTCAAGGAGATCCTGATCGATATCGTTCCCACCAATCCCGTGAAAGCTCTTATAGAAGGAAACATGCTCCAGGTGATTTTCTTGGGGCTTCTGTTCGGCCTTATCCTGACTCTGATCAAAAAGGAGAAAGCCGAGTTTCTCATCCAATTTTTCGATGGCGTAAATGACGTGATCATTCAAGTCGTTCATATCGCCATGAAGCTGGCTCCTTACGGCGTTCTGGCTCTGATCGCGGCTGTTATCGGCCAGTACGGCGTGAATATCCTTGTCACTCTTCTCAAGTATTCCCTTGTGGTCGTCGGAGGATTGGTGCTTTACACCTTCACCATGAATAGCCTGACTGTAGCTTTTTTGGGAAGAATGAATCCTCTCCGCTTTTATAAAGCTGTCAAAGAAGCGATGATCATCGCCTTCAGCACTTCGAGTTCCAATGCCGCCCTGCCGG